>Ga0247844_1001106_pt1 | contig 52755 bp, 51 predicted proteins | sample LaCtaG_FD_192421 | JGI IMG/M metagenome (GOLD analysis project Ga0247844, IMG submission 192421) | Freshwater microbial communities from meromictic Lake La Cruz, Castile-La Mancha, Spain - LaCruzMarch201714.5m_1 | ecosystem: Environmental > Aquatic > Freshwater > Lake | place: Spain: Castile-La... | reverse complement strand
ATATAATATTAAACACAAAATTTCGGATCTTAATATAATAGATTTTTAAATAGTTTTTATGTTTAATATTTTGTTTTTGATATGAAAAAACATGTTTTTAAAAAGTTCGTTTGTATATTTTTATTTTGAACATGAAAACAGTTCAAAATAAAATTTATCAAACGAACACAAAAATTTTTAAAATTCTTATTTTATTAAAACTAAAATATTGTTTAAAATGAAACATTTTATTTTAAACATCTATATAATCTATATAATAGTCATTTCAAAATACAATTTATAAATTTTATACTGGATTTGTATTTTAAATTCTTTTCATTCCAAGTTTAAAAAAAAATCGTTTACTGATTTTCTCAATCAGTGAAACTTAAACAGACAATTCTATTTACTTTTTCAAAAATTTTGATTTTTTCAATTTTTATCATATAATATTAAACACAAAATTTCGGATCTTAATATAATAGATTTTTAAATAGTTTTTATGTTTAATATTTTGTTTTTGATATGAAAAAACATGTTTTTAAAAAGTTCGTTTGTATATTTTTATTTTAAACTGTTTTCATGTTTAAAATATTAATTATAATTTAAATCATACGCTCTTACATTATTTATATCTTTAAAAGTTTAATATTATTATTAAAATATCGGGAAATATTTGGAACTTTTTTTTACATAGTTACCTATATTTACAGTTCTAAAAAAAATATCGGGAAATATTCGGATTTTTTTATGAAAGATTATAAAATTAAACTGTTACCAGGCTAATTAAAAAATAAAAATTTCAGACTAATATCATGTTATCTTTTTTAAAATTAAACTGAAACCACCTTAAAAAATAAAAAAACACAATTTTTGTGTGTGTGGGAAAAATATTATGGCTATAATATTTTGTTATAAAAATTTCGTACTTTCGGAAAAACTTTTTAAAAAATTTTATTTTCCGATACTTTGTTTTAAATTTTTTTTATTAAACTTTTTAGTTTTAAAAAAATTATTTTTATAGAAAAAATATTTTAATAAAAAGTTTTTCGTACGAAAATATTTTTCCGGAAAAAAGTTTTTGGCGGTAAAAAGTTTTTCCACACACACACATTTTTAAATTTATATGCGAAAAGTTTTCTATGAGAGAGGATATTGAAAATCAGTTTAATAAAAATTATTTTTTATATTTTAATGCGAAAAGTTTTCTATAAGAGGATATACTAGAAATCAGTTTAATAAAAAACATTTTTTTACATTTTTGTAAAAAAATGTAAAAAAATGTAAAAAAATGTAAAAAAGAGTTTTAAAGATATATTATTAGTATATAAATGAATTGTGAATTTTGTAATAAAACATTTAGTACAAAAGGTACTTTAAAAAATCATCAGAATACCGCAAAATATTGTTTAGAATTGCAAGGTAACAATTTAGATAATAAATATGAATGTAAAAAGTGTTATAAAGTTTTCACGCAAAAAATACGTTTAAATACTCATAAATGTAATGATAAAAATATTATAATTAAAGAACTTGAATATAAGAATAAAGACCTTGAATATAAGAATAAAGAACTTGAAAAAAAACTTGAGATAGAAATAAATTCATTAAAAGAACAAAATAAATCATTAAAAGAGCAAAATAAATTATTGAAAGAACAAAATAAAAATTGTATGAATATAATAGGTGATATAGCTAAAGAACCTAAAAATAATATAACTAATATAAATAAAAGTACAAATTCATATAATAATAAAATTATGAATATGAATACTTTTAATATGAACAAAGACAGAATAAAACATATATTTGAAAATAATTTAACTCAAAATGATATTGTATATGGACAAAAAAGTATAGCTAATTTTGCTTTTAAAAACTTATTAAAAGATGACGAATGTAATCTTGTTTATATATGTACAGATCCAAGTAGAAATATTTTTAAATATAAAGATGAATCTGGAGATATACAAAGAGATATAAATGCAAATAAACTAACAAATTTATTAGTTGAAAGTGGTTTAAAAGAAATAAATACAAATATAGCATTAAAATCTTGGACAAAAAATGATGGAAGTCAAGATATGGAAAAATATAGTATAATTGAACCTATGGCAAGTGAAATAAATAATCTTAAAAACGATAATATAAAATTTGTATCAGAGTTAGCTACTATAACTGCTATTTAAGTAAATATAAATAATTTTATTTATTTATTATCCTAATAATCATTAAAATGGATTTTAAATATCTCCAGAATTTAAGTTATAGTGATTTAAAAAAAATTGGAGAAGAAATTGGAATTTCGATACCAAAAAAGAAAGACGAATTAATAAGTAATATTTTAATATGTTTTAAGGAATATGAAGATTATAAAAAAGAAAAATTAGATAAGTATAAACGTTTAAAACAAATTGGTAATAAAGGAAAGGAGGGTGTAACATATTTAGTCGAGACAAATGGAGGGAAGAAATATGCAATGAAAACGTTTAAAAAAACTAAATCTTCAGATAAGTTAAGACTTGAGGCGGAACTGCAAGATAAAGCTTCAATTTGTGGTGTATGTCCAAAAGTAATAGATATAGATACTGTAAGTAAATATATTGTTATGGAAAAAATGGATAAACATCTTGTTGATGTTATGAAGGAACAAAATGGTGATCTTACAAAAGATCAACAAAAACAGATAATAAATATATATACTAAATTAGATGAATCAAAAGTATTTCATGGTGATTCAAATATATTAAATTATATGTTTAAGAAAGGTAAATTATATATAATAGATTTTGGTATGGGAAAACATATAGACAATAAATTAATTAAAAGATTAGGTACAGATAAACCAAATTTAACATTAATGACATTAGGTTTTATTTTAAAATTGAAAGAATTAGAATGTCCAGATAGTTCATATTCATATTTAATAGAATTTGTATCTAATGATGATAAAATAAAATATGGAATTACGAAATAATTATAAAAGAATGATCTTTTATAATTTTAAAACCAAGAATATTGCATAAAGTCTTGACAACTTATATCTTTATATACTTTATTTAAATATTTATCTTTTTGGATGATATTATTTAAATGGTTTTCAATTTCTATTTTTTGTTCTAAATCTAAATATTCAATTAGCTTTACGATGATATTTTGAATAATGTTCATTTATTGTTTTAACGAATACTATGTTTCAGTATTTTCAATTTTTTTATTTGAAAGATTGTATAAATCATTAATATAAGTTCCTCTTGCGAGAGGATTTAAATTATTTATATTTTCAATTTCATGTGAAGGTATTTGAAATAGATCATTTTTCTTAAGTACATTATCTATTATCATTATTTGTGTATTTTTATTATACGTATATTCGTCTTTTATATTTACATCTACTGTTGCAAAAATCTGTTCTACGGATTGTAATAAAAGTTTTTCATATTCTTTATTTTTTCTTTCCATTTGTGATGATGTAACTTCAAATAACATTCCTTCTATATTTTTAGATAGTACATAAAGTGAACATAATAATTTTTCAAAATGTAAGTTTTTTGGTATACAGAATTTACTTACTTTATTTAATGTATCATATATAGTATTTTTAAAAAAACTTACAGCTTTGCTACGTGTTTCAGATTTTAAATAATCAGGTCTAACAAAACGTGCAATATCTATCATTTCTTTTAAAATATATAAATTATAAAACTCACTTGAAATTTCATTTTCGATTTTAATCCACTCATTTAAAAATGTTTGATAAGATTTTTTTATATCATCATAATTTTGTTCTTGAATAGGTAAAATAATTAGAGATTGTAGTAGATCTAAACAATAATAATCGAACTCATTAAATATTCTTGAAATATTATTATAATTTTCAAGCATATTTGCAACATAATCTATAGCACCTTTTTTTTCAACATTATCCCAACCGGAATCCCAATCTATTTTTAAAGGTGCAAAAATGTTACGAACAATTCTTCTTAATTTTTTTGCATTTTTAGTTTTTCTCATTTCTTTAATTTCGTCTGAGACGGTAACTAAAAATAATTTTGGGTCTGCGACCCAATCAAAACGATCCGACATAAAACCAACATCTGTATGACATAAACTTGCATAAAGAGGACCATCATTCATATCTGAAATGTAAGAAAAACCATAATCTATAATTATACCAATATGTCCCATACTAGGTACGCAAAATTGATTTTCATCATCTAATTTATAAAGAAAAACTAAATCTTTATTACATTTTTTAATCATTACATTATTAGAATGAAGATCATAATGCGTAAATTGTTTTTCTTTTTGAGCAATACTTATAGCTAATAAAATTTGTTTAATTATTGAATATAAAACATTTTCATGCACTTTATCTGATTTGATATAATTATAAAATTTATAACTTTTATCTATATATTCACATAATAAAACTTCTTTTTCGATTGGATATTTACTTTTAATATCAAAAGGATTTACAGCTTTTCGAAAACGTGGTTCAACTTTACCTTTTATCACACCAAAACCTTTACAAAAATGAGGACAATAATTATTTATTTTTCGAAGTCCTTGCATACATATCATTTCGTGATATGCCAAATGATTGGTATATTGTGATATTTTAAAAATATATTTAGTATTTTTATTTATAGGTTCTAAAAAATCTTTTAAAGTTGAAATTATTTTTTTTGGTTCATCTTCGATTTCAATAAAAATAGAATCATCGTTTTTGTCTATTTCGACAATTTTTGCAATCTTATTTTTCTTCTTATAAAAAACATAATTTCCAGGTTCGAAAGAATTTTTAATTTTCAAAAATCCAATAATACCTTGTTTACCTTGTGATTTCAAACAACCATCAAAAACTAACCAATCATTAAGGTCTCTATTTTTATTTTTTTCATAATATTCAAGTAAAGAATTATAATTCATTCTGATATTTTTTTTAATATTTTTATTATTTAAATAGGATAATTTAAATACATGTGGAAAAACTAATGAAATATAAATTTTTTCTTAACATATTTTTAGGTTAAGAAAAATATTCTTTAAAATAAAATTTGAATTTATTAACGTATATTAAATAAATATTATGGATGAAATAAGCTTTATAGATAAAGAGATTGGAAAAGGAGGATATGGAACAGTTTATACAGTAAAAGATATGCCTGAAATTGCTATAAAAAAAAGTAATAAAAACTCAACATGTAGAACATGGTCAGATGAATTTAAAAAAATAAAACTATTAGTAAAGAATATAAAAGAATCTGTATGTTTAAATATTTATGATAGTTTAAAAATGGTAAGAATTCTTGAACCTGAAAAATTTATTGAAGACGACTTTAAAAATTGTTACATGATAATGAAACGTATTTACAGACCAGAAGGTAGAGAAATCTTAAAACCTACTATCCAACCTTTATTTGGTCAAAATGAAAATAATTTTATTTTTGAAGGTCGAGGAGAGTTTATTGGTATAAAAGAAATTAAAAATTATGTATCTGAAAACAATATAGAAACTGCAGTATATGAACTTGGTTTAATTATGGGTTTAATTCATTTTGTTGGAAAAAATGATGGATACGATTTAGAGGTGTTTTTAGGTAAAGAATATAATTCAAAAATTTCAAGATTTTATATTGCGGACTTTGATTTAACAGAGAATATAGTTGAATACGATTCAAATACAATTGAAAGAATAGTATGGTCGATGTTAGCTATTGATTATTTTCCACATGAAAACAATAAAGAATATTTAGATTTGTTTTTAAAAGGATATGTATTAATTGCAAAAATTAAAGAAGTTAAAGATAAAATAATTGAAAAAATAGTAGAAAAATATTTAGAATAATTTTTTTAAGGTAAAAATACCTTAAAAAAATTGAATTTTATTAAGAATTTTCCAGGTTACATTTGCCATGGCGGCTTTAATTATGAATATGGATATGAACGGATACAATTATGGTTCCGAATATGAATATGGTGTTAACACACTTGAATCAGGAGACGAGTCTTATGAACATTGGACTTTAGAAGAGGAGGAAGAATATTACAGAAATCTCGAGAAACAGCCAAAGCCTTCAAAGTTATCTTTAACTTTAGCTGCAATTGAGGATATTCGTAATAAAGCACATGAGGAAAGAGAAAAGAGAAAAGTTGAAGCTCTTGTAGTACAAAAGATCGAAATAAAAGAATACGATTGGAATGTATCTAAAAAAGAAGTACTGAGTATTAAAGAAATTATCTTAAACGAAAAAGAAGAAAAAAACTGGAAGATAATTAATTACAAAAAAGAAAAGAAAGAAAAACCAGTGGAAGTTCAAAAACAAAACATAAAAACTGAAATGTGTAAATCTTTTAAAAAGTATAATTGTAAATACAGAAACTGTAGATTTGCTCATTCTATAGAAGAATTAACAGTTTCTAATTGTATGTACGGTGTTAAATGTAAGGCCGTGAATACAGATTCTAAAAGAAAAATTTACAGAAATGATTCAAAGAAAGATAAAGTTTGCTTTAAATTACATCCAGACGAAAATCTTGAAAACTTTTATGTAAGAACTGGTTTGAAAAATCCCGAAAAAGTGACAGAAGAAGAGATGAATGTTACTGAAGATATGATTTTAAAGTTTGAAGATGAAGTTCTTGCTAATAAAACTTCTACTGCGAACTTTATAAATCAAAAGATTAGGTTTCTTCCTGTTAACGAGACTTTTATATATGAACTTGTAACACCTTATAATTTTGTAAATATTTGTTTTAATGGTCTCGGTGAGAAAAGAAAAGAAAAGAAAATAAAGGATGTTGTCAAAGTTGACAAAAAGGAAATACAAAAAGCTCAACAAGAACAAAAAAGAAAAGATAAAATAGAAAAGTTGCAAATTCAAATTAAAGAAATGAACGAAAAAATTAAGAAAAATAAAAATCTGATTGACAGATTCTCTCCTAGAGTTAATAATGAACAATGTCAAAAACTTTGCGAGAATCTTAAAAAAGAGAATGAGTTTATTAATAAAAACATTAGTGTTTTAGAAAAAAATATTGATGATTTGAATAAAAAACATGAACCTAAAGTTGAAGAAAAGAAAGTTGAAGAAAAGAAAGTTGAAGAAAAGAAAGTTGAAGAAAAGAAAGTTGAAGAAAAGAAAGTTGAAGAAAAGAAAGTTGAAGAAAAGAAAGTTGAAAAGTCACAATTTAATATAAACTCTAAGAGTTTTATTATGGCTTTAGGTGTGGTTTCAAACGAACCTTCTCAGAAATGTTGTGAAAAGGAAGACGTAAAATCTGAGACATCAATAAAATCTATTAAAACTGAGATGTGCAGATCAGTTGGAAAATATAAATGTCATATTGGTGTTAATTGTAGATTTGCTCATAATTTAAAAGAATTAAAAATTATAAATTGCGCATTTGGTGATAGATGTTTTGATGTTGAGTGTATATCTGGAAAGTACATTAATATCCAAAACAACAAAAATAGAATATGTCAAAGACAACATCCAACCGAAACTTTGGAAAACGTATATAATAGATTAAATATTAAAAACGAAGAAGAAAATAAAGTAAATAAGATTAAGAGTGAATTATGTAAATCTTATGGTAGATACACATGTAATATAGGAAAAAATTGTAAATATGCTCATAATTTTATAGAATTAAATGTTCTTAAGTGTTCTTTTGGTGATAGATGTTTTGATGTTGATTGTGTGTCTGGTAGATATCTTAATAAAAGAAACACAAAAAATAGAATATGTCAGAGACAACATCCATGGGAAACATTAAAAAATGTTCATGATAGATTGTTATTATAAGTATAAATTTATGTAACTTTAAATGTAAATTTAAAACCTTCCTTTAGGTTTTAAATTTTATTTTATTTTTTTAAAGTAAATTCATTTAATATTTCATCTATCTGTGTAGGAGATAAATTTGAATTTAATTTGTATATTTTATTTGGTATAACAACTTCTGGAATAATAATAATTTCAGGATCATCTGGTTTAGGATCATCTGGTTTAGGATCATCTGGTTTAGGATCATCTGGTTTAGGATCATCTGGTTTAGGATCATCTGGTTTAGGATCATCTGGTTTAGGATCATCTGGTTTAGGATCATCTGGTTTAGGATTTGTGTTTAATAAATCATTTTTTGTTATTTTTAATCCTTTAATAACATTTGTAACTTTACAATTTATTCCATTGTTTGTAACTGGTGTTTTTACATTATCATAATAAACTGTATCAACTGTTATATCTTTTGCAACAACATATCCACCTCCTTTTTTATTATCCAATAAAATATTTGCATTATCAACTAATTGTATATTTTTTATATTATGTTTTGTACCGTAAACACGCATTCCTGAACCAGAAAAATAACACATATCTATATTATCACGATGTGTATGTCTTAAAACTAATTTACTACTACCATTGTTTTCAAAAATACAATTTTTAACTGTATTTGATGAGCACTTAATAGATACGATTTCTGGATCACTAACACAATTTGAAAAATAACATTTATCTATTGTACAAAAAGCGTCTTTATTTTCAAATCCACTTGTTGCAAGTCTTATAGCTTCTCCGCCATTTTCAGTATTTCCTTTATTTACATTTCTTACAACACAACAATTAATATAATTATTTAAAGGAAAATCTAATCTTAAAAACACTCCATTATTAGTTTTTCCATCCAATAAAGAATTATATAAGTGAAAATTTGTAGCAGATTCTTGGACTCTTATATAATCTTTATCTGTATCTTTACATTTAAAATTTAACATACTAAGATTAATTATTTTTACATTTTTAGCTGCTACATCTATAATATGTTCAGGTGCAGTATAATTTTTATCTCCATCTATAAAACTTATATTTGATAAAGAATAATTTTCTCCTTGTACTTTTAAAGAAGATTTTCCTTTTAATTCAACATTTAACAATAGTACTACTTCTATATTTTTAAATGTTAAGTTTACACTAATATTTTTATCTAATACACTATTTTTAGTTTTATTATATAAAATACAACTTATTTTAACGGAGCTTGCTTTATTTAAAACATCTTCATAACTTGAACATAAGATTACCGGTAATTCGGCTTTAAAATTATAATTTTTATAAAAATCTCTAACAGGATTAAAAGCATCAACTGTACTCATTTATATTAAAAAGAATAAAAATAATTAATTATTTTAAATAAAACTAAAAAAATAATTAAATAAATACCATAAGATTTTTAAACTAAAAATAGTTTAAAAATTATAATAATCTAAAATTTTCAGCAGTAATAGGTTCTCTTTTCGTCATAAGAACTAAAATTGCTTTATATAAATAAAATAAAAATACAAGTATATAAATTAAATATATAAAACCTAATAATACTTCATTTTTCTTTTTTACATCTTCAGTTGAATTTGAAATATTCCAATATTCAACAATAAAATAAATTAAAATAACCATAATACCTATTCTAATTGATAAAAAAGTTTTTGAAGTAGTCCCAAGATTATAAATACTATTTATAAAATGTATAATTATTATTAGTAACATAAATATAAAAAAATTTGCTTCTATTGTTTTCATTTTATTATTAAAAATATTTTATTCGTAATTAAATTTAATCATTTCGCTTATAATATCTTCAAATTCGTATTCTGGAATCCAATTTAATTTTTTTCTGGCTTTTGAAGAATCACCTAAAAGAGTGTCAACATCAGATGGTCTAAAATATTTTTTATCAATAACTACAACAGTTTTTCCAATTTTATCTTTATATTGAGAATAATTTGTAACTATAGCATGTTCATCTAAACCTTCACCCTTCCATTCTATGGGCATATTTAATTTTGAAAAAACAAGAGTGATAATATCTTTAATAAGATATTTTTTTCCTGTTGCAATAACATAATCTTCTGGAAAATCTTGTTGATTCATAAGCCACATTGCATTAACATAATCTTTCGCATGTCCAAAATCTCTGTATGAATATATATTTCCAAGTTTTAATACTTTTTGTTTATTTTTTAAAATAGATAACGCTCCTTTTATAATTTTTTGTTCAACAAATGTTTCTCCACGTCTTGGAGATGTATGATTAAATAATATACCATTTACAGCAAAAATATTATAAGATTCTCTGTAATTTTTAGTTATCCAAAAGGCATATTGTTTAGCAATTGCATAGGGAGATCGTGGATGAAATGGAGTTTCTTCATTTTGAGGTTTATCATAAACACCACCATATAATTCTGAAGTTGAAGCTTGATAAAATTTAATATTTTTATTTATATTTTTTATAGCTTCGAGAAACCTTAATGTCCCTAAACAATCTATTTCCGCAGTATATTCTGGAATTTCAAAAGAAACTGCTACATGACTCATAGCGGCTAAATTATAAATTTCATCAGGATTAACATCTTTTACAATTTTATTTATAAAACAACCGTCTGATAAGTCTCCATAGTGTAAAAATAATTTAGAATTATTATATATACCATCTAATCTATGGGTATTAATAGTTGAACTTCTTCTTATAATTCCATGTACAATATAATTTTTTTCTAATAATAATTCGGCTAAATATGAACCGTCTTGTCCAGAAATTCCAGATATTAAAGCAATTTTATTTTTCATTTCTTTTATATTTTATAATTTTAAATTAAATATTTCGTATAAATAAAATGTCTAAAAGATGTTCGTATAGTAAACTGGTTGATTTGAATCAATGTAATTCAAATCAACCAAAATATTTGACTAAGAAAGTATTTAAAATTCCAGATTCATTAAATGATCCTTATAATCCATCATCATATTATTTAAATATTCAAAAAAATTTAGATATAAATGAAAATTTTGTCCCTTTAGATTTTGGTGCAGAAGGTGGAGGAATAAAAAGAGTTGAACAAGCATTAATTAATCAACAATCTTTACAACAACAAATTATTCAAATTCATAAACAAGAAGCTGTCCAACAAGCACAAGCTGAACAAGAGAAGAAAACTAAATTACAAAAATTAAAATTAATACAACAATTACAGAATATAAGCAATAAACAAGAACAACAAGCCAGCGAATTAATAGCATCTGAAATAAAAGAATTAAGTGCAAGTATTAGTTATGATTAATAAATAAATTAAGAATAAATTAATTTATACATTTTTTCTTTATTATAATAAAATGGAAAAAGAAAATAAAGATGAACTTAAAGAAAATTTTTGTCCTCCGTGTTTAGCAGCAATACCTCTTGCATTTGCTGCAACAGGTGCAGGTGCATCACAAGCTATAGATGGCACGTCAAATGAAAATAAAAATTTGAAAAATATATTAATTTGGTCTTCAATTTGGATCACAGTTGCTTCTGTATTATTCTATATAGTATACAAACTTCTTATACATTTTAAAATTATTAAATGTAAATCATGTCTTGATTCATAAAAGATAATATAATTTTTAAATTATATTATGTATGACTAACACATTAAAAATTTATAAACTTAAAAAAAACAAATAATAATAATAAATAAAATGCCTTTTAATTCAGAAAATATTATAATAAATGAATGTGTTAATACAATAGAATATTTGATAGCTACTGATCAAATAGGATTTCCATCTGTAACAGGATACACTGGTCCTGATGGTACTATAGGACCAACTGGACCATCTGGAGGACCATTAGGACCAACTGGACCAGCAGGAGGACCTCAAGGTGTAACAGGTTATACAGGTTATACAGGATATACAGGATATACAGGTCCACTCGGACCAACTGGAGCTGCAGGTCTAGCATTAATTGGAACTAATTATGGAGAATATATTTTTTGGGATACATATTCAAGCCCTGCTGGATGGAATGTTGGAGGAAATGAAATTGTAATGGGATCAAATGCTGGAGAAACTGGTCAATCTATTTATGGGATTGCAATTGGTAATCAGGCAGGTAGATATTCTCAAGGACCAAATTCTATATCAATAGGAAGAGAATCAGGGTTGACACAACAAGGACAACAGTCTGTTTCAATTGGTTATCTTAGTGGAGGTTTAAATCAAGGAGCATATTCAGTTGCTATAGGAGATAGAGTTGCCCCAAATTCTCAAAATCAGTTTGCAGTATCTATAGGTTCTCAATGTGGTTTTTCAAATCAAGGAACAAATGCAATTTCTATAGGTAAATATTCTGGAATAATTAATCAAGGACAGAATTCAATTTCGATTGGCTTATTTTCAGGTGCTACACAACAAGGACAAAATTCTATAGCTATAGGAACTTATAGTGGAAGAACACAACAATCAGATACCGCAATATCAATAGGACAATATGCGGGAAGTTTACAACAGGGAACTGATACTATTGCAATTGGAACATTATCAGGTTATGCAGTACAAAAAAATAATAGTATTTCAATAGGAAATAGTGCAGGATATAGTAATCAGGGTACATATTCGATAGCTATAGGATATAATGCAGGTTATGTTAATCAAGGTACAAATTGTATAGCAATTGGTAATAATGCAGGTTTAACCAATCAGGCTGAAAGTTCTATAATTTTAAATGCGAGTGGGAGTCTTTTAAATTCAACACAACAAGGTTTTTATGTTAATCCAATTAGAGTAGATAATAGTTACAATAATAACATAATTTTTTATAATACAACAAGTAATGAACTAACCTATAATGAATATTTTCCAGCTACAGGTCCAACAGGCTACACAGGTCCATCAGGCTACACAGGATATACAGGCTACACAGGTGTAAGTGGACCAACTGGACCTTCAGGAGGTGGTACAGGACCAACTGGGCCTCAAGGATTATCTGGTAATTCAGCCAATACAGGTGCAACAGGTCCAACTGGACCTGCTGGTGGAGTGACAGGTTATACCGGACCTGCTGGTTCATCAACAAATACTGGATCTACAGGTTATACAGGACCTCAAGGAGCAACTGGCCCTGCTGGAGGAGCAACTGGATCTACCGGACATACAGGACCTCAAGGTGTTACAGGATATACAGGACCTCAAGGAGCAACTGGACCTACTGGAGGAGCAACTGGATCTACCGGACATACAGGACCTCAAGGTGTTACAGGATATACAGGACCTCAAGGTGTTACAGGATATACAGGTTATACAGGACCTCAAGGAGCAACTGGCCCTGCTGGAGGTGCAACTGGATCTACAGGCTATACAGGACCTCAAGGTGTTACAGGATATACAGGTTATACAGGACCTCAAGGAGCAACTGGCCCTGCTGGAGGTGCAACTGGATCTACAGGCTATACAGGACCTCAAGGTGTTACAGGATATACAGGACCTCAAGGAGCAACTGGACCTGCTGGAGGAGCAACTGGATCTACAGGATACACAGGCTATACAGGTTACACTGGTAGAACAGGATATACAGGATACACAGGCTATACAGGATACACAGGTAGTACAGGTTACACTGGACATACAGGACCTCAAGGAGTAACTGGCCCTGCTGGAGGAGCAACTGGATCTACAGGATATACAGGATACACAGGCTATACAGGTTACACTGGTAGAACAGGATATACAGGATACACAGGCTATACAGGATACACAGGATACACAGGTAGTACAGGCTACACTGGATACACAGGATACACAGGATACACCGGGTCTCAAGGAGTAACAGGAAGTACAGGCTACACTGGTAGAACAGGATATACAGGATATACAGGCTACACAGGATACACTGGTTACACAGGTTACACTGGACCTCAAGGAGTTACTGGCTACACAGGTCCTGTAGGTCCTTTTACTGCAGCTACTACTTATGGCCAATATCTATATTATAATGGTACTTCTTGGATCGCAGGTATTACACAAATTATAATTGGTGGTTTGGCAGGACAAACAGGACCTCAGGGAGGAAATACAGTAGCAATAGGATATCAAGCAGGTCAGGTTAACCAAACATCTAATGCTGTAGCAGTAGGATTTCAAGCAGGACAAACAGTTCAAGGAGCATATGCTGTAGCTATAGGACCTAACGCAGGACAGAACAATCAATCAGCTAATACAGTAGCAATAGGTCGCGATGCGGCCCTAATGAATCAAGGAGGATCATGTATAGCGATAGGATATCAAACAGGACAAACATATCAAGGACAAAGTTGCGTAGCTATAGGATTAAGAGCAGGAAGAGGAACTCAAGGAATAAATGCTGTAGCCGTAGGTCAAGCCTCAGGAAATGATTTTCAAGGTGAAAATGCCGTAGCAGTAGGATCTAGTTCAGGACAAACATATCAAGGATCTGGAGCAGTAGCAATAGGAGCTTTAGCAGGGTTTAGTACACAAGGTCGAAATGCAATAGCAATAGGACATCAAGCAGGAGAGTTTAGTCAAAGAAGTGGTGCGATAGCAATAGGGTTGCAAGCAGGAGAAAATACTCAAGGAGTATATTCAATAGCAATAGGAAATCAAGCAGGACAGACAAATCAAGGAACTAGCTCAATATCTATAGGAACAGTTGCAGGGCAATCCTCGCAAGGTCAATATTCAATTGCAATAGGTTCTGAATCAGGAAATTCTAATCAAAGAGAACAGTCTGTTGCTTTAGGAAATCAAGCAGGACAAATTAATCAGGGAACAGCAGGAATAGCAATAGGATATCAAGCAGGACAATCTACACAAGGTTCCAATTCAATAGCTATAGGATTTCAAGCAGGAAGTACAAACCAGGGTGGGAGTTCAGTATCTATAGGATTTCAAGCAGGAAGTACAAACCAGAGTGGGGGTTCAGTAGCTATAGGAAATAGTGCAGGACAAAATTTTCAAGAATTTAATGCAATAGCTATAGGTCATGAAGCTGGTCAAAATATACAAGCTCAATTTTCACTAGCAATAGGATATAGAGCAGGACAATCAGGACAAGCAGGTAGTTCTGTGGCTATAGGACGTGAAACAGGACAGCTTAATCAAGGGGGATCCGCAGTAGCTATAGGACTATTTACAGGACAATCAAATCAAGGTGAACAGTCTGTTTCAATAGGAAGAAGAGCTGGGCAAGACAAGCAGGCATCTGGTGCAGTGGCCATAGGAAGTCAAGCAGGACAAACTAATCAAGGAACTAATGCAGTGGTTATAGGTGCTCAGGCAGCAAGTTCTTCACAAGGTGAAAATGCCGTAGCAATAGGATATAAGGCAGGTCAGAATAATCAAAGAAGTGGAGCAATAGCAATAGGATTACAAGCAGGAGAAAATACTCAAGGAGTATATGCAATAGCAATAGGAGAGCAGGCAGGAATGCGAGAACAAAGAAGTGGAGCAATAGCAATAGGATATCAGGCAGGAAATACGAATCAAGGAACTTGTTCGATAGCAATAGGTTTTCAAGCAGGTATAACAAATCAAGCAGCTAATTCTATAGTATTGAATGCGACTGGTGCAGCATTAAATGCTACAAATTCTGGTTTTTATGTAAGACCAATAAGAAATGACAATTTAACAACAGCATTAGTGTATAATACAACGACATATGAAATATCGTATGCAACAACAGGAACTAAAACATTTGTTATAGAACATCCTCTAGACAAAGAAAAATATTTAGTACATGGATGTTTAGAAGGTCCAGAAGGAGGAGTTTACTATAGAGGTAAGGCAGAAATTACTAATGATAATTCAGTAGTTGTAAAGTTACCTGAATATGTATCTAATTTAGCCAAAGATTTGAGTGTGCAGATAACTCCTATCTATAATGGAAAAATTAAAGTATATAATGTATCTAATGTAGAAGATAATTGCTTTACAGTATATGGAGAAAATGGAGAGTTCTTCTGGATAGCATATGGAAATAGAACAAGTATTGAAGTTGAACCATATAAAAAAGATATTAATGTTAAAGGATACGGACCCTATAGATGGATCTAAAAAGTAAATATATTAATTTTTATACTAAATATTAGTATAAAAATTTATAAAGGAACTCCGTTATTTTTATTATAATCAATTAGATCACATTCATCTAACTCAATAACGATTCCGTCTTTAATATCGTCATCTTCAGTTCTAAGTCTATAACCGAACCATTTAATACCAGGTTCAGGATCATTCCATAGTTTAGTAAAGTAATCTTTTACATCATTTTTACCAGGCATAGAATTACCTGGAAATCCATTTCTAAACCAAACCTTAAAATCGTCCCAAAGTTCATCAATTTTAATATATTTGCTATCTTCGATAATTCTTTCTTCGATAAATTGTCTATATACGTCATTTTGTTTTTTGTACATAGCTGTTGCAGATCGAACTTTTTCAGGTTCAAAACGTTCTTTTCCTAAAATACTTTTTCTATGTTCAAGAAGAACCCACGCAAAAGCAGATACTAATCCAGGTATTTTTTTACTAAATTCTGTATCCATAGGAAATCTTTTATGAAATAATTGTTCTTCAAGTGTTTCAGGACATTCTTCACCTGCTTTTACAAAAGTTGATTCGAAAGGGATAACTCTTACACGATTCCAAACAGCTTTATCTGCGTATTTAAATCTGGGTAAAGTATTACAAATAAAAACAAGCTTGAATAGTGGTTGGATTTCTCTCGTTGATTTACCTTTTTCAAAAAGATCACGAGCCCAGAAAGTATCATTACCTGAAAGACTTTTAAACATACCTGCATTAATTTCTTCATCATTATCAGGTTCTTCTAACACACCAAGTCTTACACCACCACCTGCTCTTGCTAATTCAGGTCCCGCAGCACCAGTTTGTGTTTTTTTACCAGTAATTAAAGTAGTACTAAATTTTATAGCCATAGTACCTAACATTCTTTCAAAAAATGTTTGCGTGACTGATTTAGCATTATCACCTTCACCAGTCCAAAATTGTACAATTTTTTGAAAATTACCACCAACGAAGATATCGGATGAAGTATCTAAAAAATATTTTCTAATAGAATTGTCAGGAAAAACTTTTAAAAGATAATCATGAATTTCTTGAACTTTTTTATCAGTTGGTGAATAATTAATATATTCAATAGGTACATGATTAGATACATAATCTTCAGGTCTTCCAGATCTAAATACATTTAATTTAAGATCATAAACACCATTTCTAAAAGGAAACAAATATGGATTTGTATCAAGTTTATATTTAAAAGTTGGATTATAAAATACATCTGCAGCTTCAATCATAACATTTCTTTTAAATGGAGTTGATTTAAGTTGTTGAATTAATTTTTGAACTTGTTTTAATCTAAGTTGAAAAGATTTTTCATCTGAACTATCATTATCTGAAGTAGCGGCTTTTGCAAAATATTCACCACCTAATTTTCCATATTTTTCTACGATTTCGCTTGAAATACGTTCTCTTAGAAATACACCTTCTTCAATTTCTTCCCAAAAATTTCCAGTAAATTGGTACCAAGTTTTATTTGCAACACTTGCACAAACAAATTCAGTACCATATTCAGCAAATAAAAGTTTTGCAATATCGTGATGAGAACCTTCTAAAGAAGCTTTAATATGTTTAGAACCTTCTTCTTTAACAAATTGTTGGTATAAATCTGGATTATCAGTTTTTGCAAAAAATTTTAAAGTACCTATAGTAAAATCTTTTTTAATCATTTTATCCCATCTATTAATACATTCATTTTCATCGAAACTATGTTCATCTCTAGATGAAAATTCAATCCATAAATCTAATGCTTCTTGACAACCTTCTCCAATATTAAAAAGAACCCATCCAATTGTCATCCATTCATCATGTTCTTCAGCTCTAAATTGAGCTAATAAAGGTAATAGTCGTTCTGCTATTTTTAAATTTTCTTCTACGGTTGTTTTTAAATTTTGTTTAATACCATTCTTTTTTGTCTTTAAAAGTTGTTTTTCTTTTGAATATGTTTCTAAACCGTATTTTAATTCTGTTGGTGTTCTTCCGTATGGAATAATACTTAAAATACGAGGTAAATAAAATTTAACTTTATCTCTTATATCAATAATTTGTTCTCTTATATCATAAATTTGATAATATTTAAATGCTTCTTCTATATCTATTTCATTTAGTTCAGAATTAAATACTTTTGTTAATAAATATGGTTTAGAATCTTCTTTTCTATTACCATAAATTAGCCATGGTTTTTGAATTATTCCGTCATCATAAGTACTTGAAGAGTCTTCTATACCTAAGTCTGCAAAAACTTCTATCTCTTTTATAGCATTTTTTATTCTTGGTATTATATAATTTTCATGTTCTGTTTTTGTTAAGAAAACATATGGAAAATGTAAATGAAAACCATTTTTATAATATGTAAAACCGTTTTTTTCAACTGCATAAATCTTTTTTTCAAAGACACAACATGTTAAATGTATGTCGTTACAATCTTCAATAATATTTCTAAAGATTGAATGATATATTTCTATTATTTGAATAATATGTTTTTGATTATATATATGATCTTCTATATTTTCACCATATTTAAGTATTTTTTCTTGTAAACTAGGAACTAAATCTTTATCTAAAATTTTAATATCTATATCCGCGATAACCGGTAATATATGTTGAGGTGATTCTGCTATTCCAAATTTTCCAGCATTATTCTCGTCGGACATCAATTGACAATGTAAATTCCAAAAATTCTCAAAAATCTCTCTATTAAACAAATAACTTCCCTTAGGTTTGCAAAGAGACACATGAGTATGAAATACACCTTCTACATATGTTTCTTTAAGTATTTTCAAAATTGATGATTCCATTTATAATTATAAAGATTTATTATTTCAAAAATTCATTTTTATTTTTAAATTATCATTCTGGTTAATATTTATATCATATTTCTATTTTTTTATTATTTTAAATTAAAAATGTTATTTAAAACTATCTTATATTTAATATAATAAATATGTTTTTTTCAAGAAATGTAATTCCCGATCCAGTGCCTTTTGTCCAGGATCAAAAAAATTTTGAAGTAGTTGATACTAATATATTAACTAATGGAGAATACTTTTGTTCTAATAAAAGTTTAAATACTGTTACAGAAGAAAATTATGACGTTAATAATGAAGAAGAAAATAAAGACGTTAATAATGAAGAAGAAAATGATGTAGAAAATGAAGAAGGAAATGATGTAGAAGATGATGTAGAAGATGATGATGAAGAAGATGATGATGAAGAAGAAGATGACGAAACTACAATTTATGTAATATCATTTGATAATACACCTTTTACATATGAAAGAGATTTAAATTCTGCAAAAAATAATATTGATTTTATGGCAAAAAAATATAATTTAAATGATAGCGGTTATCATACTAGTTTTATTAAGTATAAAGATGAATATGAAATTAATATAATTAGAAGTTTTGATTTTGGACTTTTCTCATATAATTATATCATGCATACATTTTCTATACATAGGCTTCAAAAGTAAATTTTAAACTATTATAGTTTAAAATTTATTCTACAATTTGTATAACTATATTTTTTACAGTTTCGTTATCATAATCTATATTTCTTCTTGTAAGTTCATTCTTAATTTCTCGCAATGTATTATACTTACCCGAATCAATAAGTTCTTCTATAACATCTTTTAAGTCATCATAAAATATACTACGAACTATATCAGATAACTTATATTGTTCAAATTGTATTTCTCTTTCTTTTAGTATTTTTTTAATATCTCCTATTGTATTAACTGCTTTTGTTTCGATTAAATCTTTTATAATTTCTTTAAAATCGTTTAACTTTTTTAATAATTTTCTACCTATTACACCTTTCAATGTAACACATTTATTTGTCTTAGGATTTAATATTTTATCATCATCACATATTTTATGTCTAGATTTACTACTTTTTTTATTTATAGATTTGCTACTTCTTTTATTTCTAGATTTGCTACTTCTTTTATGTCTAGATTTACTATTTCTTTTATGTCTAGATTTACTATTTCTTTTATTTCTAGATTTACTACTTCTTTTATGTCTAGATTTACTACTTCTTTTTTGTCTAGATTTACTACTTCTTTTTTGTTTTTCTAATATTTTTTTACCAATTGAACCTGTTTTTTTAACACATCTATTAGTTTCAGGATTACGAATTTCATCTTCTTTACAATCTTTTTTTGTATTTGCTTTCTTTTTTAGTTCACTTAGTATTTTTTTACCAATTGAACCTGTTTTTTTAACGCATCTATTTGTTTTTTGATTAAGAATTTCATCATCTTTACATTTCTTTTTCGGCATTTTATTAAATAAAACATTATAAAAACAAATATTTTATGAATCGATATCTAATAGAGGAATATTGTCTTTTCTTTTAATATTAAATTTTTTAATAATTATAAAAGAAAATACAAAGCCATAAATCATACTAAATATTATATAAATACGTGGTTCAATGTTTTTACAATATATATTTAAAATAAAAATATAAACTAATATCCATGCTATATAAAAAATACATATCATATTTATTAAATATTTTGAAAGATCATTAATAAAACTTTTTTTAGTACTAAAAATATTTAATAAACTATATTTAATTATTAAAACTCCTAAAATACTTTTTACAATGAACCATATATTAACACTAATAATTTCACAATTTACTTTATTTTTATATTCAAACGCAACTATAATTTCACTTAATTGCCATCCGAATACAAAAATAGTACTAAATATTCTATAACAAGTAAAGTATAAATAATCATAAATATTTTTTAAACATCTTTTCATATCTAAAATATTTTTATAAAAGATTTATTATTTTCAATTTTAATTTTTGCAAACCATTAAAAATTTAAAATATATCTTTATAATAAATATGCCTTCAAAAAAACGTGTACGTACAAAGTCAAAATGTAAATCTTACCTTAAAAATAAGATTAAAATAAATATGGAAGAATATAAAAGTGGAAGATACATTTCTCCAAAACAAGCTGTTGCTGTATCTTATAGTCAGATTTTAAAATCTCATCCTCGTTGTAAAAAAATTTTAAAAAGAAAGTCTAAGTCAAAGAGAAAGTCTAAAAGAAAAAGATCGAGAAGAAAATAAAATTATTTTAAACTTAATAATAGTTTAAAATAATAATTTTATATTACATGAATATTAATATTTTTGTTAATTAAAATAATTTTTTTATCTAATTTTTCGGATGGAAAAATAATGGTGATTTTTTTAAGTTGTGGACATGTATAATGTAAATTTTTTAATACGTATTTATTTATATCGTAAAGATTTACTATAAATATTGTTTTTAAATTTTTAGCTCTCAAGGATGTTAAAGTTACAGTGCTAAATATATCAATATGTAACATAGATATATAATCATTTTCCAATACAAAAGTATCTTTTCTAAATTTAGATCGACATCCACAAATTATAAGTTTTTTCACATTATATTCATAAAATTTGGCATAAAGATAATGACATATATTTGAAACTTTTTTTATATTTCTAAGAATAGTCCACGAAGAAATTCTAATTTTTAAGGAACTTTTTTCAAGGGCTACTAAATATAGTTTTCTTAATTTCTTTGATGTAATAGCATTATCATATTTTTTTAAAGATTTTTGATCTAAAAAAGATAGTATATTCGCAATAATATATTCGTCTAATACATACTCCATCGTTAAAAGTATAAACTATGTTGAAAAAAAAATCAATTTTAATTATATGCTTAAAGAAATTTAAAAATTAATTTAAGGATTTGTAAAAAATATAAAAAGAAACAATGACAGACAAAGAAAATACTTTTGCTTTTTCCGCAGATATTAGTCAATTATTATCGCTGATTATAAACACTATGTATTCGAATAAAGACATTTTTTTAAGAGAATTAATTTCTAACTCAAGTGATGCTATTGATAAAATTAGATATAATTCTTTAGTAGATTCAACACAACTCGATTCTGAAAAACAACTTAGAATTGATATAATTCCAGACAAGATTTCTAATACATTAACAATTAGAGATACGGGTATTGGTATGACAAAAGATGATTTAGTTAATAACCTAGGAACTATTGCTAAATCTGGCACAAAATCTTTTATGGAAGCTGTTAAAGCTGGAGCTGACATTTCGATGATTGGACAATTTGGTATTGGTTTCTATAGTGCATATTTGGTAGCTGATAATGTTGAAGTATATTCTAAAAATAATAATGATGAGCAATATTGTTGGACATCTAATGCTGGAGGTTCTTTTAATGTGAAAATTGATGAAACAACTGAAAGATTAACTAGAGGTACTCGAATAGTTTTACATTTAAAAGAAGATGCAAAGGATTATTTAGAAGAAAATACACTAAGAAATTTAATTAAGAAACATTCTGAATTTATTAATTTTCCAATTAATTTATGGGTTGAAAAAACACGAGAGGAAGAAATCGAAGATACACCGGTTGTTGAAGACGTAAATCAAGATACACCGGTTGTTGAAGAAGTAAATGAAGATACACCGGTTGTTGAAGAAGTAAATGAAGATACACCGGTTGTTGAAGACGTAAATCAAGATACACCGGTAGTTGAAGACGTAAATCAAGATACACCGATAGTTGAAGATAAACAAAAAAGAACTGTTACATATAATGAATTTGATCAAGTGAATACACAAAGACCTATTTGGTTACGTAAAAAAGATGATATTACTCATGAAGAATATAGTGCTTTTTATAAATCTATCGCTAACGATTGGGATGATTATTTACATCTTGAACATTTTTTTGCCGAAGGTCAAATTGAATTCAAATCTATACTTTTTATTCCTAAACATGCACCATTTGACATGTTTAATAACGAAAATAAAAATAGTAGTATCAAGTTATACGTAAGACGTGTATTTATAATGGATGATTGTAGCGAATTAATTCCAAAATATTTGTCTTTTATAAAAGGTATTGTAGATAGTGAAGATTTACCTTTGAATATTTCGAGAGAAATTTTACAACAAAATAAGATTCTAAAGGTGATTAAGAAAAATTTAACAAAAAAAGCAATACAAATGTTAACTGACTTATCTGAAGATGCTGAAAAATTTAAAACTTTTTATAAAGAATTTGGAAATAATATTAAACTTGGTGTATATGAAGATTCTACAAATTCTCAAAAACTTGCTAAGTTATTAAGATTTTATTCTACAAAGAGTGGGGAAGAAATGACATCTTTTGATGAGTATATGAAAAGAATGAAAGAAAATCAAAATAATATTTATTTTATCACTGGAGAAAGCAAACAAATTGTAGAAAATTCTCCTTTTATTGAAAAACTTAAAATAAAAGGAATAGAAGTTTTGTTTATGACTGATCCTATCGATGAATATCTTGTTCAAAATTTAAAAGAGTTTGAAAGCAAAAAACTTGTTTCTTTAACAAAAGATGGTTTCAAATTTGAAGATGAAAATGATGATGATAAAAAAGAATTTGAGAAAGCCAAATCTAATGTTGAAAATCTATGTAAATTTATGAAAGATGTTTTACAAGATAGAGTCGCAAAGGTAGAATCTTCTTCTAGATTATCAAATACTCCATGTTGTATTGTATCAAGTGAATATGGTATTTCTGCAAATATGGAAAGAATTATAAAAGCTCAAGCTTTAAGAAATAATTCTTTTATGCAACCATCTTCTAAAGTAATGGAAATTAATCCTTATCATCCAGTAATTAAAAATTTATGTGAAAAAATTAAAGATGAAAATGAAGGAAACGCAACTAAAAATCTTGTATATCTTTTATATGATACAGCATTATTATCATCTGGTTACACACATGATGATCCAGTTTCATTTTCTAATCGTATCGTAAGATTAATATCTTTAGGTTTAGATATTGAAGATCACACTAAAAATGTTTCAGAAGATTTACCACCTGTTCAAGAGTTAGTTGATGAAGATGATAAAATGGAACAAGTAGATTAAGTCTACAAAATATACTAAATAAAAATTTTTAAACTTAAACTTAGTTTAAAAATTAGTCTTTTATTTTTATAAATACTGAAGAATATTTATACCATATATATAAATTTTTAAATGGAATAAATTTAAATACTGGAATCATAGTTGACGAGTCAATAATTTCAATATTATTTTTATAATTATTTAAAAAATAATCACTAGCTTTACGAAAGTCTTCAAATTTTTTACATTTTACTTCTTTACTTTTATTCTTTTTAACACATAAATATACTTCATCTAACATTTTAATTTTGTTTAAAGAAAAATAAACAAAAAAATCAATTTTAATTTTTATAAAATAAATGATAAAACTATTTTCATTATTAACATTTTCTTTAAATATTTTATTTGGCACATCATTAACTTGTTATACATCATTAGATGTTTTTAATAATAATTTTATTTCATATGAAACAAAAGTGTATGATATAACAAATTACAATCATCCAGGAGGTAAAGATACTTTATTATTGTCAAATGGAAAACCATTAGAACAGTTTTTTAATATGCCTGCTTATAGTTTTCATACATTACCATCTAGTAAGACTAAAAACGATTTAAAAGATTTTTATATTGGAGATCTATATGATTCTTGTGTAAATAAAACAATAAATAATAATACATTACCATATATACCTCCAAATCCTAAAAAAATAAGTATTTATAATCCACATATTCTATTTTCAATTATATCATTTAGTTTTATAATTTTATATACTATTTTTATATATTCTTTTAAAAGTTGCATATTGTTTAATGAAAATATAAACTTATATTGTTGTTTTATGTCTAAAAGTAACCTTGTATTTTCTATATTTTATTTTATTTGGTGGCTAAGTTTATTCATATTTTCATTCTTTTATAAGAATCATTTATATAGTCTTGGTGTTTGGATTTGTTTAAATATTGCATTTATATTATTACCAATGACACGAAATAGTTTATGGGTTACAGTATTCAATATTCAGTATAATCATTTAATTTATAATCATAAGTTTGTAGGAGTATTAACTTTTATTTCAGTTGTAACTAAATTTATTGCTGTAATAGTTAAATATAATTTTAATTTTCTATTTGAAAGATTTAATATGTTAATGGGAACTTTATCTACTTTATCTGTTGTAATCATATCACTTTTATCAATTCCAATTATAAGAAGAAAAATATTTGAACTATTTTATTATTCACATAGAATATTTGCACTATTAATAATTATTACTATGTCTTTACATTATATAAGTTGTTTATTTTATATTGTACCAGCAATACTCTTATATTTAATTGATATCATTTGTAGATGGGCTAATATTAATAAATCTGTTTATACTAAAATAAATAATTTTTATTTTAGTGATCTAGAAACAACGTATATTTTATTAACATTAAAAATGAAAAAGAAATTAAATATAAAACCTGGTTCATATTTTTTTATTTGTTGTTTGGATATTTCTACCTTTCAATGGCATCCTATTACTTTATTATCAAATGATAATAATATACTAAATTTTTGTATAAAAGATATGGGAAAAAATTCATGGAGTAGTAAGCTTAAAAATTTCGAAAAAAATAAAATTTTAACAAATGAAATAAATATATATTTACAAGGACCTTATTCTCATTTTCATTTAAGTTATAAAAATAATATTTATAAATACATAATAAACATATCAAATGGAATAGGTGTTACACCCTTTTTTTCTATTTTAGAAGATATAAATGAAATGTATATAAAAAATCAATTATCTAATCTTAAAAAAGTTATATTTATTTGGATAGTTCCAAATGAACTTTTTATTAAACCTTTTATAAAAACATTAGAAAAATTAAATAAAGATATTATTGATATACAAATTTATGTAACAAAACCAACATCAATTCATGATATAAATGAAAATTATTATCAATTATTTAATATACTAAATTGTAGGCCAAAAATAACCAATTATATTGAAAAATTTATTATTGATCATGTATTTGAAAAAAATGATATGTGTATTTTATCATGTGGTTCAGAGTCTTTAACAAATGATATTTATAAAGCAACCTCTAAGTTTCATATTGAAGTATTTAATGAAAATTTTTAATTTAAAAATAAAAATTATACTAATAAAATGTTTAAAAAGATTTTATTATTATCTACTTATATTTTAGGTGTGCTTAGTATAAATTGTTATACAAATAATGATGTTACAAATAGTAATGTTTTATTTAATTATAAAGGTCAAGTATATGATTTATCAAATTATGATCATCCTAAAAATATAAAAATAGATACAATTATAGGGAAAGATCTTGAAAATTTTGTAAATTCTGATACTTTAAGTTTTCATCTTAGCAAAAGCAGATTTTATACTGATTTGCAAAAAATGTTAGTAGGAGAACTTAAAATAGATTGCATCCCAACAACAAAAACTCAACCTTCTACTGTTAAAACTGAAACAATTACTGAAGTTAATCCTACAACTAAGACTAATCCTACAACCGAAACCGACCCTACAACTGAACCAGATTCTACTAACCCTGTAACCAAAACAACTACTATTAAAACAGAAACAAATTTTGAGTCAGATTCTCCTTTTATAAATAATTCTTTTATAAATAAAGATAATACTGTTTTAACAATACTTAGTTTACTTATTACATACTTTATTTTTTAATCTTGAATAAAAGATTAAAAAATAATTTAAATATTATTATATATTAAAAATGATATATAAATTGTATTCATATTTATTTTCTAAACAAGAAGAAATAACTTCAGAAAAGAATAATATTATAGATTCCGTTGAAAAAATTTATCAAGATGGAATAATACTTGAAACTGAAAAATTAAAAGAAGAAATAAATAATAATAAAAATAAGTATACTATAATTAGAAACTATGATGGAAAAATAATTAAAAATATAAATATACTTGATGATACATGCTTTAAATCATTTCCATGTCTTCACGAAGTTGTAATTGTTTTTAAAGATAATACAATAGAGGAAACTGTGATGAATACATTGTTAATTTATAAAATTTGGAAAAATTTATCTTTTAATATAACTTCAAAATTTCTATTACATTGTAAAAGAGAAGAACTACTTTACCAAAATAAAACAGGTGAAATTGAATGTTTAAAAAATTTATTTACAATTCAAAAAGATTTATTTGAATAAATTTTAATACCTAAATAGTATTAAAATATAATACGGTCAATGGAGGGTTTGAACCTCCGACCACTAGATTAACAGTCTAGTGCTCTACCGACTGAGCTAATCGACCACGACAGAATACATTTTTTTCAAAATTAAAGGTTTTTGTTTTTGTGATTTGCTGGTAGTATTCTAATTATATATTTTTATTTCTTTAAATCATAATTAAAATAAAGTATTCATTTAAAAACTAAATATATAATTATAAAAATGGAAGTTAAAGTTGCAAAATTGAATAAAATGAAAAAAGAATTTTATAAAGACGATATCAATCGTGTTATTCAAAATTCCTTATGCACAAATAATCTTTTACATATTTCTGAAGTTAGAGAATATATGCAATCAAGAGATTGTTATTTTAGTAATGTTCTTGATCCAGAATTAATTGTATCAAATCAAGGATTATCTGGACGTTGTTGGATGTTTGCCTTCTTAAATGTTATTAGACATGAACTTGTAAGAAAATATCAGTTACCTCATGATTTTGAACTATCAGAAAGCTATTTATGTTTTTATGAAAAATTTGAAAAGTGTAATTCCTTTTTAAATAAGTTTTTAAATAAAGATAAAATTGAACAGCATGATTTACATATACAAAATATTTTATTACAAGGTTGTGAAGATGGGGGTCATTGGATCACTTGTGCAAATCTTATAAAAAAATATGGTATAATACCTAAAACTTGTTACAGAGAAAGTATTAATAGTTACTCAACTAGTACTATGAATAAAGTTTTAAATTATAAGATACGTGAATTTGCACATACATTAGTCAAAGAATCTAATAAAGAAAAAAAAATAAAAATTAAGGAAAAAATGATGGAACAAATTTATGATATGCTTTGTAAACTATTAGGAACCCCTCCCAATCCAAATGAAAAATTTCATTGGTCTTATACTTTACGTTTAGATTTAAATGAACTTTTAGAAAGAGAAAGAAAAAGACATAAAAATGATGGTCAATTTGAAAATTTACAACTTAAAAAATCGGTAGAAATGACTCCTTTAATGTTTTATAAAAAATTTATAGTTGATGATATAAGTGAATATTTAAGATTAGGTAATGATCCTCGTAATGAATATAATAATTTTTATGAATCTTTTGAAGATAATCTAGTTGTTGGAGGTGATAAAAATGGTTTCTTTAATACTAATATGAAAGAAATAGTTTCAATTTGTATTAATTCTATAACAGACAATACACCAGTTGAATTTGACTGTGATGTTGGACAGTATTTAAATCCTATTGAAGAACTTTTAGATACAAAATGTTATAACTATAATCTAGTTTTTAATACTAATTTTGACGAAATGTCTAAAAAAGAAATGATGGAATGTTTTGAAAGTTATGCAAATCATGCGATGGTATTAGTAGGTGTCGATTTAGATAAGAATGGTAAACCTATTAAATGGAAAGTTGAAAATAGTTGGGGGCGAACTTATTCAGATGATTCATCTTCTGGGTATTATACAATGTCACATGAATGGTTTGAAAAATTTGTATATAATGTTGTGGTTCATAGAAAATATGCTTCATGGAGATTAAATAAAAGATATAATGAATCAATACAAACTCCTATAACTCTACCGGAAAACGATATAATGGCATAATTTTATAATTTTATAATTTTATTATTATATTAAATAAATGGAAGTAAAACATAAAATTCTCATTGCATCTTTTTTAGTACTTGTAAGTTGTATCCTTACGTACTTTCTATATATAAGACCAGAAATTCAAAAAAATAAAACAGATACAGAAAATTTAAAAAAATTAAAAGATACTGAAATTGTACTATTAATTTTATCTGCAGTAGCTATTTGTGTTATTGGATTTATATTAATTCATGAAACAGATTCTTTAACTCAAACACCAGAATCATAATAAATTTTTAAACTAATCATAGTTTAAAAATATTTTATTTTTTTAAGAATGGAAAAGTTTTTCTCATTTGAGACTTTATATCTAAAAAGAAATTATCATCCTTTATTCCGTTATCATAATTAAATAACTTTTTTAAGTATTCATACGCTTCTGAAACTTTTAAAAACATTTCTGTAGCGTTTGGATCTTTATTTCTGTCTGGATGAAATTTTAATGATGTTTTCCTATATGCTTTTTTAATTTCTTCTATAGGTGTATCCGGAGTTATATTTAATATATCGTATGGACTTTCTTCGTATTTCCAATTCGGATAATATCTATTTTTCTTTTTTCTTGAAAAATTAAAAAGATCTGCAAAAATTGATCTACCAGTTGTATTTCCAAAATATGCATATCCATATTCAATATAACCTCTAAGTCCAGAAATATAACCAAATGATGTTAGAAATTTTGTAAGCTTTTTAAATTCATCTGGTTTTCCAAGTATAGAATTATAAAGTGAATATTTATTAATATAAGTCATTATAGAGTATATAACACTCAATGAATATACAAAAATATCATAGGTAGTTAAATGATATACTAAATTGTTGTTTATCGGTAGTTTTAATATTATTGCTGCATCATAATAATAAATTAAACCAGTGTAAAATAGTATATATATATACATTATATAATTAAAATCAATTAGTTCAAAATGAATATATGTTTGTGGTAATAAATTAATTTCTCTTTTTATTTCTTCAAATTCAACTATTTTTTCTAATAGAAATTCGCCATTTGCAATATTATTTATATTTAAAACTTTTATTTCCATATAAAGTTTTTCTAATTTATCTACATATTCTAATCTTTTTGTTACATCTAAATTTATATTTTTAGAAATATTTTGTGAAAGAATGTTTATAGCCTCAATAGTATCTTGTTTTATTTTTTCTATTTTAGGAATATATTTATTAAAATGTGAAATCATATCCTTAGTAAGTTTTTCTTTCGAGGGATTTTTAGTGTAAAATAAATTATATAGATCTTTTATTAATTTTGTTACATAAGACATGTTTATTTATTAATTCATTTTATTTTAATTTATAAAAAATTGTGTCGTAATACCATCATAGAATTCATTTTCATCATATAATATTTTTCTACACATAGGGCATTTTTTAATTTGTAATCCACAGTAACATTTTTGACATAAATTATGTTTACAAATTGTTTTTCCAATTGTTTCTTCCATACACACTGAACATTCATTTTTTTCTCCAAATAATTTTATATGCACGTTTTTAAGATGTACCAAAGTATCAATATCATCGTTATGATATATATATTTTAGTATTGGATGATAAATAAAATTTTTGATTATTACATATGCATAAAATAAAATATTATATATGTAGTTTTTAAATTCATCTTCAGTTATATCATTTTTCATTATAAAACTTATATTTTGGACCATTCCGTCTCCGTCATTTAAATTTAAAACTTCTATTGCTGGAAGATATATTGATATTCCTATTTTTTTAGAACTAGGACCAGTTTGAATTGAAAATATTTTATAATCTTTAAGATAGTATAATTTTATTTTTATGGGTAAATTGCTTATATTTTTAATACAAGGCAAATTAATTATATTAGATAATATATTTTCTCCTGTAAGCTCGATATAATAATATTCTGTTAAAAGTTCTAAATCTGATATAGTATCTTCGTCAAGTTCATTAAATATTTTTTCATAATCAACATCTGTTTCAAAACATCTAAATTCTTTAAGTATTGAACTGTACATTAAAAATTGTTTTTCAGCCATTTATTAATTAATAAAATCTTGTTTTTAAAATTGAATAAAAATAATAAAAACAAAATAAAACTTGAGATGATATATGAATTATATGATGATCTTTTATACACAATTATTACTTTTCTAAATGAAGGAGAAACATATATACTATTTGAAACATCAAAACAGTTTAATAATGTAATAAAAAATAAAAAATATTCTATATTAAAAAAAATACCTACTATAAAAAACATTTTAAGTTCAAAAACTCTAACAAGATGGGCTTTCAAAAAGAAAGATTTTAAAATGAATGATAATTACACATATCATGCTTCTGAACTAAATAACTTTAAAATGTTAAAGTATCTTTATAAAAAGGGTTTTAAAATACATAAATTTTGTAGTTTGTGTTCTATTGAAAATAATAATATAAAAATGTTTTTATGGGTTTATAAAAAAACACAAGCTATAGATAAAAATATATTTAAATATGCAATTAATAAAAAAAATATTATACTTATCAAATGGTTAATTAAAAATGACTATTTCCCTACATATAATGATATTAATATAGCATGTCTTGTAGGAGATTTGAATATCGTAAAAATTCTACTAGATACTGGAGTATTTTGGAATTCTGATGCATATGATTATACTTGTATTAGTGGAAATTTAAAAATATTAAAATATTTATTTGAAATTTCTCATAACGATTTAAGTAAACCTTGGTGGACTGCATCATGTTGTGCAATTGCTGCCGAATATAATAAACTACATATTTTAAAGTATTTAAAAAAAAAAGGGTGTCCTTGGGACGAAAGAACAACAAGAAATGCTTTAACAAATAATAATATTGAAATATTAAAATGGGCTTTACAAAACAATTGTCCTATTAACCAGGATCTTATAATAGTTGTTCAAGAAATGTTTAATTTTTAAAATCTTCGTATTAAATTTTTCTTAACCTAAAAATAGGTTAAGAAAAATTATTTAAAAAATTAGTTTTAAACTAATTTTTTAAATATTTATATTAATTAAATATGAGCAAACGTAATCTAAAAAGAACAAAAAAACGAAGCAAAATTAGACGAATTAAAAGTCGTAAAAGTAAATTAAGAAGAAGTCATAAAAGAAGTCGTAAAAGTAAATTAAGAAGAAGTCGTAAAAGTAAACGGAGTAAAAGAGTTTATAAAACAAACAAGACTTCAGATTGTAGAATGAATATTATTTTAGATATTGACGAAACGCTTGGACATAATATTAAAAAAAGTATGTGGGATATGGTTCCTGAAAAAGATAAAAAGAAGTATGATACAATAGATTTTTTCGGTAATGTATTTGTAATAAGACCACACATTAAAAAATTTTTAAAATTTCTATTTGATAACTTTAATGTTTCTATTTGGACTTTAGGTAGTAGAGATTATGCAATATGGGTAGCACATAATATATTAATAGATGGTAATAAAAATAGACATGTCAAAAATGTTATGTGGAGTACACATGATTCGTTTGCATCAGAAATAAGTGAAAATACATATGGTAAAGATTTAAAATATTTATGGATTGATAAAGAATATGACGATAATATTGATCCTAATAATGACGAATATTATTACAATGATTATGAAGGTTATTCCGAACATCCATTTATGATGCATAATTACTATCCATGTAATACAATATTAATCGATGATAATGAAAATAATGCAACAAATGAAAGAAATCATTTTAACGCTATTCATATTAATCCATTTAGTCTATTCGGTCATAGAAAAAATAAACCTTATAGACCTCAATACAATGATAGATCTTTATTAGATATAATTGACGTATTACAAAAAGTTAAAAAACAAATGGATAAAAATCCATGTAATGATAAATATTTTGCAACATGTATATATCCAGATCAAGGAAGAAGTGGTCGGGTTTTTGATTCCGAATTATTCAAAGAAAATTATCAGTCTCATAATGATGGTCCTTTACATGTCCATGTTGGACCTCATGATAAGTATTAAAAAATTATTTAAAGATAAAAATTTAAAATAATATAAATGTCTTTTACAGTTAAATATATTACAGTTCCAGAAAAATATAAATTTAGAGTAAAATGTATACTAAGTACCGGTTCATTGTTATGTGAAATTCGTCAATATTTTAAAATGACAGATATACACGAATGCAATTTTGCATTATTAAAAAGTGGAGAAACTAAATTAAATGAATTTGAAATATTTGTTTATAACCAAGAAAAACAAGGTTATATTGATATATATTTTGAATCAGAACAAAAATATTTAGGTTTATTAGAATTTTTTAAAAATGAAAAGCTAAAAAAACAATCCAATATTAAATATAAAGTTTATAGATATAATTCTCAACATAAAAATTGGTTTTTAGTTGAGTCTTTTGCAAATAGTAGTGTAGAAATTTTTGGTTACGATAAATACTTAAATATTGTAAATACTGATTTAGAAAATCATATTAAATATAACGAATTTTTAAAGAATATAGGCGAAATGAAAAGTATAAATTATTTATTACATGGTCCCCCAGGTATAGGAAAAACAACTTTTATTAAAGTAATCGCAAGTCAAAAAGATATTCCTATTTTTATTGTAAACCCAAACACAGTTTCACTTGATAATATTAATACAATATTAAGTCCTTCAAATAGTTACGGTAAAGGTTTAAAAATTCTTTTATTTGAAGATTTTGATCGTTTTCTTGAAGATGAAAAAGTTTCAAAAGTTATGAGTCAAATTTTAAACGCTTTAGATGGTTTTGATGATAATGGAGATACAATAAGAATGTTTACAGCTAATAATACTGAAAAAATATTATCTTTTGATGCTCTAAGAAATAGAATGTCTCAAATATTTGAGTTTCAAAAACCAAATAGAAAGATATTTGAAGATAAACTTAAAAAATTATTGTCTTTTCATGTTACGTATGATGAAGAAAAATTTAATATTTTTATAAATATGATATTAAAAAAGGATATAACTTTAAGACCTTTTACAAATTATATTATACGATATATGTTTCATAAAGATTTTCTAGATTTAATGATAAAAAATATAGATATGTTAGTTTAAATATTAGATTTTAAAATATAATATGGACACAAGACCTAGTTGGGATGAATATTTTTTAAAAATAGCACAACTTACAAGTGAAAGAAGTAATTGTATAAAAAGAAAAGTAGGTTCTATAATTGTTAAAAATAATCGTATTTTATCTTTAGGATATAACGGTACACCTTCAGGTATGAAAAATTGTTTTGAAGGTGGTTGTAAAAGATGTTTTAATCAATGGCAAAGTAATAAGTCAAACAAAGGAAAAGATCTCGATTTATGTATTTGTTTGCATGCTGAAGAAAATGCTATGTTATTCTTATCTCAAAATGATATGGAAAACTCAACAATTTATGTAACATTATTTCCATGTATTAGTTGTTTTAAAAAAATCATACAATGTAAAATTAAAAGAGTAGTTTATATTGAAGAATATAACGAAGAAATGAAAAATATAGTTTTAGAACTTTTAAATGATTTAAAAGAAAAAATATTATTAGAACAAATTATTTTTTAACCTACATAGGTTAAAAAATGTATTTAAACTTTTTAAAATATTTTTTTTCTAAAAATAATTAAACATAGTATAAATATACCTACTATACAACCAAAAACTATAGCAACTATCTGCCCTGTAGAAAGATAACTTGGTTGTATTATTTCATTAGGATTAGTAGGTGTTGGAATTAAAGTTGTGACTCGAGGTAAAGGTGGGCATTTTTCATAATCAAGCATATAATTATTTACATCATTATTAAATAGAATACCACCGTTTGAATCGTATAAACAATCATTAATTTTTTCAATTGGTTTTGGGTTTTCCTTTATATCATTTTCATCTATTTCTACTATAACTTGTAAATCTCTAATAATTTTATTTCCGCTATCAGATATAAAAAATATACTTAAGTAAGGATATACATATGTATTTTCTGGTTTATAAGTAATCGGAATGGTAGAAATTGGTACACTTATATAATAAAAGTTTTCAAAATATGAAAAAAATAATATTATCATACTATTTTCAGGTAAAGTTAAAGAACTTTTAAACTTTAATTCAATATTTTTAATTTTATAAGCTTTTGACATATCTATATTTATTAATTCAGATGAATAAACATTACCATATTGATTATAGTATACATTTGGAGAATAATTAAATTCAGATGAAAAAGTTGGTACATCATATCTTATTGTAACTGTCATTTAATTAATATTATTATTTTATTTATTTATTTATTTATTTAAAACTTTTTATTACTTCAATCTTGATTTTTATTAACCTAAATTTAGGTTAATAAAAATAATTTACAAATATTAATATCCGTACATTGCTTTATCTTTTAAAATTATTTTATCTAAACTGTAGCCGACATTATCATTTTTAAAAATATAAATACGTTTTGCAATACTTTTTATTTCAAATATTTTAGGAATAGATTCAAAAAATCTCGTACATTTTTTACCATTACAAGAAAAATACATACTGTTTGAACCTTTACCACAGTCACAGCACCAATATTTAAAACATTCATAACATTCATCAGAATTAGGATTAGGATAACATTTATTATTAATAGGATGCGAATATCGCGAACTTTCGAGAAGATTTTTTTCACTATCTAAATTAAAATTCGTAATTCTATTATAAAAATCAGTATCAATTTCAATCCATTTTATATTTTTTATTTTTGAGAACACCTTAAACATTTTATCTCTATGATAGTCGAAATCCTTCCAAAACTTTTTATTCAATCCTATCATTACATCTTGATACATATATTCATATACGTTAATATCCTTGAAAGTAAACATATTCTTTCCTCCAATTTTACTTAGATTTTTTATCTGATAATTCAATTTTAAAATTGATTTATAACATTTATGCAGATATTTTTGGTGATTCATTCTTAGGTTTTTCATCGTTTTTACGACTTTGTATAAATATATATCCTACTGTATAAACAATCGCCAATATAATTAAAATTATACCTGATATTAATTTCGGACTATTATCTTCGCTTTTGTATAATGTAAAATATCTTTTTTCATCTGATGATGTAGGATCATCATCGCATATTCCTCCTACACTATCATAATATATAGCACCACCATTAATATTAAGGGGAAAACCATCATTTATTTTATCGCTAGTACTTTCAGGTTTATCTTCATCATCGACAGCGTATATAAAATCTACTGCAACACATTTAGAATCTTTTGCACATTTTTCCATTGCATCTTTATATGTAGTAGATAGTTCACCTTTATAATAATTATAACTACATGTAGACTCACTTAATGGTTTATCTATAGTAGATCTATTAATTCTTTGTGGACCATCTTTAACATATAATATAATTAATACGATACCCACTATCAATGGAATTAATCCCATAAAAGGCATGAAATCTTTCGCAAATTTTGCAGTTATTATTGTACCTCCGCCAAAAAAAAATAAAGGTATTAATAAAAATAAAAGAAAAGATAATAAACTTGTACCGACTGATGTTTGTTGAAGTTTAACTTCTGACTTATTTGTCAGTTTAGATTTTTGATCATTTGATAAATTTGTAGAACCAGTCAAACTGCAAAAGTTTTGGACATTTGCTCTATTAGTTTGAGCAATATCTTTAGCCATACCTAATGTACAATTTAATATATTACTTTGATTTATAGCATTTTGTTGATAACAACATGCTGTATTTTTTAAATAATTACAAGAATTCATTTCATTTTTTATAAATTGGCATTGATCTGTATTTGCATCATTTTGTGAAAGCAAACCGCTAGCTTTTTGCATTATCATTGCTAAAGCAGAATTTTCTACTGATGCATCTTGTTTATTTATTGCATCCATATATGCATTTAATGTACATTGGGTTTGAATATCTGCTTCATTACTTTGTTTAATATTTTCTATTGATCTACTATTCAAATATTCTTTTAATGCTTCTGGATTATCTTTAAGAGCTATTACTGTCTCTTTGTGTAATTCTGAACATTTTGAAAAATCTATTACATTTGTTTGCGATATTACAGAATCTTGTATACACTTACTTTCTATATCAGAAGAATTTAATGTATTTTGTATATTAACTATCATGTTTTGTATTTTTGTATCATTTTTATTAGATGCCCCAATTGATCTTAATATTCCAGCAGGTGACCAATCTCCTACTGCATCAACTGCTTTTAAAAATGTATCATATTGATCCTTTATATCTTTACATACTTGTCTTGATGTTCTATCTTCACTTCCTTTACATGTTTTCTCTGAACTTGACGAATTTTCACATCCAGTTTTTGGAGGTTTTGTTGTTGTACTCATTTTTATTTATTATTATAATATTTTTTTATTAAATAAATGAAATTAGAAAGTACAAAATTATTAAATAGTAACTATTGTTCTCAAGAAGCGCAAAACGGAAATGACGCATTAAAAAGTGCATGTGGATGTGCTGAAGGATTAATATTATTTCAAAAAGCGATAGACTATTTTAAAATTTTAACAGATCTTCATACTTTAAGATTTAATGCTTATAAGGAATATTTACAAGATAAAGCAAATTGGGATACAAGATTTTTAACACAAAAGTCATCTTATGAAAGAGAAACAACTTGGGGTAGAGATGTTGAATGGGGATATTTAACTGGAAGTTGTAAAGATTGTTCCACATTACAAAATATATATATGAACCGGGAAATTACGCAACAGGGAATAAGTTGGGAGCCTTCAGGAGATTGGAAATATGGCAGGTCAGGATTTACATGTTATGTAATGTGTAAAAGAACTGCAGATGGAGTTAATAAAAAAATGAATATATGGCAAAGAGATAATCCTCCACCAGTTGAACCTCCTGAACCTGGAAATCCGCCTTCTTTTCAACAAACTTTTCAATGCTGTGAAAATGTAGTAAATGTTTCGGATATTCAAAGAATAGAAAATGTAAAACAATCATGCGATCAAAGAATTACTCAACAAATAAAAGATGCTTATAAAGGTATTACTACAACTCCAGTACCCACGCAAATTACTCAAAAACCTACTTCAACACCTACATCAGCACCGATATCTACAGGTCCTAACCCTTTTATTATTGGAATAATTTCAACTGTTGGGATAATAGCATTTATAGCATTTATAGTTTTAATATTTTTTAACTAAGTTTTTAATACCTTATATTATCTTTATTTATATTATCATAAGTTATATTTTGATACGTATAAATATCTTTAATAATGTCTTTAATTGGCAAATTTGTATAACATTGTTTATTATATTGAGGATAGTTTATAGATATAATTTCATTGTTTAAGAGTTTTTCCCAAGATTTAAAGTCACAATTAAAAATAGGAATTGTAAAAATCAAATCACATATAACATTATTTGTTATTTTTATATATTCAATTTCGGAATTACCCATTGAAGTAATAGTATATTTAGAAATTATGTTTTGTATTAGTTTATTTTTAGTTTCTGGAGATTCAGAATTATCAAATTTTTTGTTTAATATTCTTATATTATTAGATTCGCAAATATTTTTAGCAAAAGAAATTACAAAAATCCCGTTTAAAGTTATTACAAAAGTTGAAATTGTTCCATATAGTATAAATGATTCTAATAACATAACATAATCTTCTCCTGTAGGATAAGATAATACTTTATTTGCAATAATTGATTCATAAGTATGAGATGTAAAATTAATTATTCCTTCTACAGAATTCTTTTTATCTAAAATAAATAAATTTTTTGTAGTTGTAGAATAGTTTAAAACAGTATCTAATTTTGTTTTAAAAGAATTGAATTGAGTTTTTAATGTGCTTATACCTTCAACTAATAAACTCGGGTATACTCCTCCAATAGCATAATCTCCAATTGTTGAAATTGCTTGTTTAATTACATCCGAATGATCTTTTAATTTTTTTATAAAATTATTTGAAAGAATTTTAGAACCTTCATTATCAAAATCTGAATAATCAATATTTAATCTCCATTTATAAAATGAATCAAATATAACTTTATCTAATACAAATGCACCACTAAAACTGTTTTGAGATATACTACCATTCGGAGTATAATTAGATGTCGCGTATGGAAGTCTTAATAACCATAAACATAATTTTTCTTCTAAAAACATATTTAAAGAACATACATCATTTTTTTCAAAACATCTCTTATTTTCACTTAGTATATACAATATTTCTGTATAAACTTGTTCTCTTTCTTCTTTCGAAGGATTTTCTATCTCATTCTTTTTAGTAAGACCAATAAGTATATTACCATAATCCCATCCCAACGCATCAATATTTGTAATAAAAGGATTTTTAAAACCAAATTTAATATACAAATTTGTGGCTTCTTCAAAACTATTATTAAAAATATCGACTAATAGACATAATCTAGTTTTAAAATTATATTTAATTAAACTATTTAATAATGATTCTACAAATATTGTTCCCCATCCTGAAAATACATTTATAGTATCTGGAGAATAACTTTCAATATACGGTTCTATTTTTGTATTTAAAGTATTATATGTAAAATTAGACGATGATAGCACTTTATTATCACTCATAAGAATAGAATCTTTATAAAGAGAAGATAATTTTGGAGCAGATTGTGTTTTTGAAACATGCTGATGAATACAAAGATTTGAAATATATATTAAATCTCTCGATTTGTCATAAAAAATATAAGCATGACCTATACACTCTTTTAATAGTTCATTATTATTTATACTTATATTTTTGTTAAAATATTTTAAAGGTATTACTATAACTATAGATGATACTGATATAATATCATTATCACTAAATAGTCTATCATTTTTAATTGATGTAAAATATTTTACACCGTATGACTTTTTTGAACATTCTAGTTCATTTTTTTCAATATGACTTATAAAATTTTTATGTTTATCAATATCAAATTTATATCTAGTATCTTTGTTAATCATTTCTACATTTAAACCAAAATATGTATTATTCATTTTATTATATATAATATAAATATTTATATCTTTTATTTAAAGAGATATAGTTAACTATAAAAATGAATACTCAGACTAAATACTTAAAACCTGGAAATTATACTTTTACTACTACAAAAACCGGTTTACACAAACTTTGTTTATGGGGAGGAGGACAAAGTGGAGAAAATTCGACTTTATACACCGGTGGTAATGGTGGTTCAGCAGGTTCTTATACTGAAGTTGACTATTATTTTGATTCTGGAACTAAATTAAATTTAACTGTTGGTTCTGGAGGATGTGGAAATCTAACTCCTGGAGACCCAAGTATAGTTATATTATCAAATACGAAGAAAATAGTATCAGAAGGAGGAGGTGTTCCAAATAAAGAATATATTGGAAATACTATTATAGGTACAAGCGGCGGTTGTAAAGGTCCATATAATTCTGTAGGTTCAGCTACAGCTGGACAAAAATATCATGATGGTGGTTTTACAACTCCAGGAAATGGGGGTCAAAATACTGGACCGTTATTTGTAGGTGCCGGAGGTGGAGGGGGTTGTTCCTGGTTAGGTGGTTCAGGAGGTACTGGAGGAAATTCCTTTGCCATTCGAAAAGGAACTGGTGGTTCGGGAGGAGGAGGTGCTGGATACTCAAATGGAGGAGAAGGTGGTTATTCTCAAGTAATGTCTCGTGGAGGAATTGGAGGTGATGGTGGAATTATAATATATTTTTAAACTAAATTTTAGTTTAAAAATTAAACATTACTTAAAATATTTTCAATTATGTTAATTTCATCTTTAAGTTTTTCAATTTTCATTTCGTGTGTATTTATAATGTTATAAATTTCTTCAATATGTTTTTTATTATTCAAAGATATAATATTTATAACATAAATTGTAAATACAACTGGTATAGAAACATACAAAATTTCTGAAATCATTTATAATAAATTTTATTTTAATTTAATTTTTTTAAATTATTTTTTAAATCCTCCAGAAGAAGAAAATCCATTTGAAAATCCAGATGTTGTAAAAGAATTAAATCCTGAAAAAGGTTTTGTAGAACTTAAACTGTTTGAAGTAAAGGAACTTGTAGTAGGTTTTGTAAAAAAATTTGAACTAGTTGTAGTAGGATTTGTAGTAGCTGTAAAGGAACTTAAACTAGGATTTGTAAAAGAATTTGAACTAGTTGTAGTAGGATTCGTAAAAGAATTTGAACTAGTTGTAGTAGGATTTGTAGTAGCTGTAAAGGAACTTAAACTAGGATTTGTAAAAGAATTTGAACTAGTTGTAGTAGGATTCGTAAAAGAATTTGAACTAGTTGTAGTAGGATTCGTAAAAGAATTTGAACTAGTTGTGGTAGGAGTTGTGATAGGAGTTGTGGTAGGAGCTGTAGTAGTATTCGTAAAAGAATTTGAACTAGTTGTGGTAGGATCTGTAAAGGAACTTGAAGTAGTTGTAGGAATTATAGGATCTTTATTTTTTAATTCAAAAATATTGTTAAAAAAATCCTTAATATTATTGCTCGTAAATGTAAAAGTTCCATAAACATTTTCATATAGTAGTCCTACATATTTTGCAATATTTTTAATTTTATCTGTCAGTATAGATGGTTCCCAGTAAATTGAAAAATGAGATGAATCTATTTGTGATTCATTAAAACTATTATCCATGATAGTTTTAATTAAATATTCCTTAAAAGTAATTAAATTATTTTTAATAAGATTATCATCCTCAAATTTAATATAATATATCTTAATACTTGGACCATCTAAATATATTTTTATAATACCGTTTAATTTAAGATTGGAATTTTCAGACCTGAAAACACTTAAATCAAAAGACGGGTCTAAATATTGTTGATTGTGTTCGTTACAAATATTTTTATCAAAACAAAAGATGATTTTATCAAGAGGACTTTTGTATTGAAATGGGATATTTTGGTCTTCAAAAGTAATATTCATATTTTGATAAACATAATTGTAATGAGAACTTGCTCTTTCGATAAGCAAATGATTTTTATATACCAAAGTTGTCATATTTACCAGATTTTTTTAAAAGATTTAATAAAATTCAATTTTAAATCTTAATTAAAAAAAAATCTTTATAATAAATAAATGGTAGCACAAAGAAGAAGAAGCAAATCAGTTGATAAAAAAAGTAAAGAACTTAGAAAATATGAAATAGCGTATAATAAATGTATAAAATTAGGTTTAAAATCAAAGACTTGTAAAAAATCTATTAAAAAACTTAAACCTTCTTCTAAAAAAGCAATTAATAAGTCTTTAAAAAAGACTATTAAAAAAAATAAATTACGTAGTAGGAGCAGATCTTTAAATGCATATCAAAAATTTGTAAAACGTGAAAGTGCTAAAAGTGTATATAAAGGTAGAAATGTAAAAAGTAGAATGAGAGCAATTGCAAAATTATGGCGTAAACTTAAATCAAAATAAATTTTTAAATATTTTGATATTTAAAAATAAAATTTTAGACTTTAAAATGAATACTTTAATTGAAAAAGTAGTTTCTGAGAATTTAAATGATGAGGAAAAAGAATTATTTTTAGATGAAAATAATATGATTAAGTATATTATGAATTTTAGTATTTCACAAGATATAAGAATAAAAGCTTTAGAGTTATATTATAATACATATAGTGAAGATACTATAGAATTAATAAGTAGAATCACTGGTATGTATCAATTTAGTGGTACAAAAATTTTGCAAAATTTTTTAATTTGTATATGTTTAGAAGATGTTAAGATTTCAACTTTTTTAAAATTTGAATGTGCCAAAAGTCTTTTATCTTTTTATGAATTTGAAGAAGATATTCTTAAAGATGATGATGAAGAAATAATATTTATAAAAACTGACAGTAACAACAACATAAAAGAAAGAAATCTTTTACGTAAACAAACCGGTTATAAAGCTATATATTATGTTTGTAAATTGATATTGTATGAAAAAGATTTTCCAACTCCATGTAAAATAGAAGCTATTTGTATGCTTATGGAAGTTAATACTTATAAAGATGATACAGATTTATTTTTTAGAACTGTAATAAATGATATTAATTTAAGTTGTCAGTTTCGATATAAAACTATCTTATTTTTAGAAAAAGAAAAAGGTATAAGTAGTTTCGATGTTAAACTTTTAAATACAAAATTTTATATTACAAATGCATGTATAGACTTTCTTTATAATACAAAAAATGAAATAATGTATAGAATACTTTCTGGACAATATTTACTTCAAAACAGTGAAACTGAAAAGGATAATATATATAAAGTATTATATGAAATAGCTATAAATAAAGATACAGAATATAACTTAAAAGCAGATGCAGCAGATACTCTTTTATCATTAGGTTCAGATGAATATAAAGAAAAAGCTAGAAATGTTATAAATGATCTTGGAAATATAGATGGTAATATAAAGAATATTTATGATAATGCACAAAATGTTCACGCAAAACAAATTGAATCATCAGTAAAAGAAGTTTTAGATTTTCTTTTAACTAACACTAAAGTGAAAATTATTAATGATAATGAAATAGACTTTCAATATGTTTCAAATATTATTTATGATCTAATAAAAGATTTTACAGATGAAAAGAAAAATAAAATAAAAATAACATTAAATAGAATATTTTTAGACAGAGCTCTGTATTCAAAATTTAATAGTAATTTATCAAATATTCTTGTACGATTATGGAGTTATATTGAAGAAAATGAATATAAAGATTCAATGATACAGAGATTATTAGAAGAACTTGAAGATATGAGTGGTACATGTTCTTCGGGATTTCTTTCACGTTTAGTAAACACATTATCTGGTTTTGGGGAACTTAATATACGTATTTCATTTGATGATCAATTAATTTCGAACTTTACAGGAAGATTAAATATGTATGCAAGAAAAATTACTAATGATGATTCTCCTTTTAGAGACTCAAAATTATATGATGTAATTGAACTTTATATTTATTCAAATTGTATAACGTCTAACTTTAAAGATGTAAGGAATATGAAAGAACTTATAAATAAGTATCTTGAAATAGATAAAGAAAAAAAGATCAATATTATACTTGAAAATTTTGAAGAAAATGTTTTAAATGAAATGATGTTAGAAACTACAAAATTTAATGGTAGAAGACATTTTTTAATGTTCTTTAGAGAATATATGTTACGAATTAGAGAGGAATTATACGAGGAATTCAAAGATTATATGACTGATACTGAATTTGATTTATGTATTAGAAAAGCAATTAGTACTTATGAAGGTATACAAAATATTATTTAATTTTCAGAAAATCTAATGTATTTTTAAACAATCTTATGTTTAAAAATATTATACTGTATTTTTTAAAATTTCAACTATATTTTGCCATTCAAGCGAATTATCTGATCGAATTTTAGAAATATAATTCATATCTACTAATGACGGATAAACGTACCAATCTTCAAATGAGTTATTGCCATTTTTAACATCTCCATATACTAAAAAATATCCATTATCATTAAATATTTTTCGAGAAAGTTGACGTGTATTAAAAAAATCACCTCTATATATATCATGTTCAAATGTTACTGTTGCAAATTTGTATTTATCAAAAACTTGTTCATTCATATTTTGTAAAGTTTTTATTGTACTTTCATTTTCTACTTCTAAATCTATTTGTAGATAATCAATACTTAAAGGAGTATTATATTTTTTAAATATATCTAAATAATTAATTTTTGTTGCATCATTAATTTCATATACACTATTCTTTCGAATATTTTTATAGCTTTCTAAAAATTTACCATCATATTCGACCATAATTCCTTTCCAATTATATTCTTTTTCTAGAATATAAGTATTATTTATTAATACTGGATCATTAGAACCTATTTCAACAAAATAACCATCTCTTTTATTTTTTAAAACATTTAAAACAAATAAATCTTGACAAGCTTGACTGTGTGACATTTAGAAGATTATTTTATTATTTTAAATCGATTTAAAATAATAAAATAATCTTCTAAAATGTATGATTCGTATGTGAAATTTTTAAATAAGATATTAAAAGATAATGATATTTCAGGGTTTAAATCAAATATAGATTATAAACAAATACTTGAACATGTAAGTCCAGATTTTGGAAAAGAATATTTAAAACTTATTGAAAGTAACACATCTATAACTAAAAATATGATTAAAAATTTTTGCAATATAAACGATAAAATTGGTTCACCTGATCTCACAGATTTTGATTATTTTACAGCATCTCCTACTAGTTTAAGATATATTTTTCATGCCCATCTTATTTTAAGTCATATTAATACTCTAAAGTTAAATAATCTAGATATAGTTGAAATAGGTGGTGGATATGGTGGATTATGTTTAGCTCTTCATTATTTTTCATCTTTATACGACGTTTCAATCAATAGTTATAATATAATAGATTTAAAAACAGCATGTGATTTACAAAAATTATATTTAAATTCTGTTCAGTATGATTTACAAAATTTACATTTTAATGATTCTACTACATTTGGAAATAACATTGATAAAAAAAATTTATTTTTAATTAGTAATTATTGTTTTAGTGAAATAGATAATTTTTACCAACAAAAATATATTGAAAATCTATTTCCAAAAGTATCACATGGTTTTATTACGTGGAACCTAATTCCATTATTTGATTTTGGTTTTAATATTAAAATAGAAGATGAATATCCATATACAGGTGGAGGAAATAAATATATTTATTTTTAAATTGTACAAACTTAAATTCATATGTATGATATTTTAACTTTGTTACACGAACATATTTTTAAAACTTTTTAGTTTTAAAAAAAATAAATTAAAAATATTTTAAACATTAAAACAGTTCAAAATAAAATTTATCAACCGAACACAAAAATTTTTAAAATTTTGAATTTATTAAAACTCAAATATTGTTTAAAATGAAACGTTTTATTTTAAACATCTATATAATCTATATAATAGTCATTTCAAAATACAATTTTTAAATGTTATACTGGATTTGTATTTTAAATTCTTTTCATTCCAAGTTTAAAAAAAAATCGTTTACTGATTTTCTCAATCAGTGAAACTTAAACAGTCAATTCTGTTTACTTTTTCAAAAATTTTGATTTTTTCAATTTTCATCATATAATATTAAACACATAATTTCGGATCTTAATATAATAGATTTTTAAACTGTTTTTATGTTTAATATTTTGTTTTTGAGATGAAAAAACATGTTTTTAAAAAGTTCGTTTGCATATTTTTATTTTGAACTGTTTTCATGTTTAAAATATTAAAGTATCAAAAAATTAAAAATTTTATTTTCCGATACTTTGTTTTTAAAATTTTTTAGTAAACTTTTTAGTTTTAAAAAATTATTTTTATAGAAAAAATATTTTAATAAAAAGTTTTTCGTACGAAAATATTTTCCGGAAAAAAGTTTTTATACTTTTTAGTATAATGTTTTAAACAACACACACAAAATTTGTGTGTTGAGTCAAAAATATTTTTTTTCTGAATTTTTAAATTGGTTGCAGTTTATATTTTTAATCTTTATACTTGAATTGATTTTTCAGACTAAAATTCGACGCTATAACGCAATATTTTAAAACTGTAAACAGTTCGATTTTAATACGTTATATGGACATATTTTTAAACTGATTATAGTTTAAAAATATTATCTTCTTTTTATGATTTCTTTACATTTCTTTTATATTTTGAAATAATATAAAATTCAAAGAAATTTAAAAATTAAGGTTTAAAAACATGTTAAATAAATATAAATAAAAATGAACTGTGAATTTTGTAATAAAGAATTTACGACTATATCATCTTTAAATCATCACAAAAAAACAGCAAAATATTGTTTGAAAATACAAAATAAGGATAATACAGAATTTACATGCTCGTATTGTTTAAATATATTTGCAACAAAAGATTCACTAAACAATCATTTAAAAATATGTAAAAATAAAGATAACTTTATAATTAAAAATTTTGAAGAAGAGAATATTAAATTAAAAGACGAAATTATAAAATTAAAAGATGAAAATACGGAACTTAAATTATTAGTATCTAAACTAGAAGCTGAAGTAAACATCTATAAAAAAGATCATGAAACTATTTCAGATATTGCAAAACAAACTAAAATTGTAAACAATAATATTGTAAATAATCTTTCTGTGTACGATATCGATAAGATAACTGAAAGATTTGCTGATAAGATTCAGTATTTTACTAAAGAAGATATTATAAATGGACAAAAAGCTATTGCAAATATAATTGCGCCTTGTTTAGTTGATGATAATGGTTCTAAAATGTTAACATGTACAGATAGTTCAAGACTTATATTTACAAAAATAGATAAAAATAAAAATAAAATGAAGGATATAGAATTAAAAAATTTAGCAACAGCGATTAAACCTATAGCAATAAAAAAAGCAGACGAAATAGTAACTGAGTATAATAAAAATAAACAAAAGAGTTATGAAATTGAAATTTTAAAAACACAGATTAAAGACTATAATGAATATATAAAAAAATTTTCAAAACTTATAACAGATGCTGAAACAAGTAATATAAATACAAATCGTATTATAGACTATAAAAAGAAAATAACAGAATATGAAGATAAAATAGAAGAAAATCATGAAAAGATGTTAGAATATGAAAATGAAGAATTATACGAAGAATATGAAGATAAACTAATAGATGGACATGAAGAAATAAAACATTTAGATAGTGAATCTTCTAAATTCGCAAGACACGTTTCAAAGTTAATATAAACATTTGTTTAATAATTTATTAAACAAATGTAAACAATGTTTACTTTTTATTTTTTTCATTTAATTCTTTTATTTCGGTTAAAATTTTTTGAATATTATTTTTAATACCATTTTTATCTATTTTATCATTATTAATTTTTTGAAGCATTTCTTCAAGTTCTATTTCAAAATGTCTAATATTGAGAAGTTCTTCAGTATAGTGTGTGACAATGCTCGTAAGTTCATGACTTTTTTGTATATCAACGACTTTAATTGCGCTGTCTTCAATAAATTGTTGATTATTTTTAAAAAAATTAATAAAAAAATCAAATAAACCATTAGATTTACATGGTAAAAAAGGTAATATTTCGCTAAACATTAAAAAAACAGTAGAAATTATAGATATATAAGTTTGGGGTTCATCAAATTTCATTTATTTTAAATGAAATTTTTTTAAAAAATTGTATTTTGTCGTCGTCTAGGATTTACATTTTTGATAAGTTATAACTTTAAAATTAAACAGTAAGACTATCTAATAATGATGTTAAATCATTTATATCTATTTGCACCTTTGGTATATCTAAAGTATCATAATTTAAAGTATCAAAATGTTTAATTTCCCATCCACCACTTTGAATTGCTTCTTTGCAAATACGATCTGTAGTTTCTTTATTGTATTCATCGCTATTATTATCATCCCCGTCGGTAATAATATAAAAGTTTGTTTTAATTTGAGGATTAACTCCAAACTCTAAAATAACTTTTGATACTGAATCATATAAAGCAGTTGTACCACCATTTTTAAAATCAAATAAAGATAAATTTGGAAATAATATATTAAGATTTTGAGTTTTTAAAATCCAGTTCAAAGTACAACTAAAAGAAGCAATTGAAATATAATTTTCATCAGATGTATTTTGTCTTAAATTTTGAATAAATTTATTTAAAATATTACAAATAGAATATAAATATGAATTCATACTATAAGAATTATCAATAAGAAAAATATAATGTTTCATCTCCATATCTTAAATATAAATATATCTAAAAAATTCATTTTTATTTTTTGTTTTAATATAAATGAATATAGAACCAGAACCCGATGGTACTCCGTTAGAGTTTATAAGACCTGGAGATCCAAGATTTGAAGATACTTTAAGAAGTTTTGGAATACGTATAGAAATTGATAATGGTAACTATATTGGATACTATATGCCAAGACAAAATAATAGAATCCGGCATTATATACTTGGAATCACTCCTTTAGGATACATAGAAAGTAGAAGAATACATCCACATGGTAACCTTGGAATAATAAGACATTCTCCAGAGAACAGATATGCACACGATGGTAAAAGAAAAAGTATTAAAAGAAAAAGAAGTAAACTAAGTATTAAAAGAAAAAGAAGTAAACGAAGTATTAAAAGAAAAAGAAGTAAAAGAAAAAGTAATTAAAATTTTTATTATCTTTAAATAAATGCCTTTAACAACAAAACAAAAAGTTTTTTATTTTTATTTTTATTAGTAGTTGGTTTACTAGTAACTTTTATTGTATATATTTCTGGATTTTTTAATAGCAATCAAGTATTTAAATTTCCTGATATTGATAGTACTCTATATGGTGTTTATGATATTGATAACAATACAGATAATAATAAACCAGTCAAAAAGATAAAAATAAATGGTTATGCTAATACAAATGGTGAAATTAATTTATTATTTACAGTATTAGATGAAAATAATGCGACTCTATTTGACAAAGTAGCCGAATCTGTTAAAGAAAATTTCTCTATCGAAATAGACGATCCTAAAACAGTTAATGGTTTGGATTTGTATATAAAAAATAAATATAAAATTAGAATGATTGTAATGAATGATTCTGAAATCGCTTTTAAAAGTAAGGATGTATCAATGGAGTTTATATTTTAGTTTACACTACTTTCTTTTTTAAAGCTTTTTTGAATGCTTTTTTATAATTTGAAGAATTAATAGTACTATAAATATAAACTCCTTTACATGGTGTTATGGCGAAAAAATATGAGCCGAATATTTCGTCATAAAAATGAAATTTTGGAAAAAGATTTATTTCTTTAATTATTAAGTTAAAAATATCTTTATATGTTGAATCAAACTCGTAAATATGTTTAATAATATCATTAGGAAGATCAAAAAAATTCATACTACAAATATTTATCCATATTTTTAAACTAATAATAGTTTAAAAATTTACTTTTTATATAGACTCAAAATTCTCTTCAAAATCTTTCTTAAATTGTTCTTTTAATATTAAATCCTCTTTATCTTCTTGTTCCATCTCTTCAAAATCTATACCATCATCTTCTTCTTTTGCGGGAGTAAGAGTATCTTCAATAATATTTTTAGGAATTTCTCCTAATCTTTTTAGTTCTTTAATTTCTTTTTGATTATAAACGTCTAAAATATCACATTTAGAATCTTCAAATTCTCTTAAAGACAATAAGACAACGTTTCCTGTTTTAACAAAAATCTTCTTCTTTTTAAGATTTCCACGTGCATGTGCTAGTCTGATTTTACCATCAAAACAATTAGCTTCAAACCGATTATTACCAAACGGTTTTATAATTTGTGCATATTCTTGCATTTGTTCTATATCTTTTAAAACTAATGGTCTACTAGTTTCATTATCGGTTACTTTCTTCTGTTTCTTGGCTTTATTCCCTCCTTTCTTATTAACAACCATGTCTTATATTTAGAATAAGTAAGTAAATTAATAAATCAATTTTTTATTTTTAACTTAAAATAAGTATTTTAAATAATATAAAATGAGATATTTAATACATTGGTTCCCTTTTTGTTCAGGAGGATTATGTGATAGAATTCTTGGATTATCATCATCAATTTGTATATCAAAAATGTTAAATATGAAAATACTGATTCGTTGGGAACATTGCGATCTTTCTTCAGGTTTTCAAATAAATTCTAATTATAATTGGTATAATAATTCAGTAAATTTTAGACATGTTAATATGACTAACTATGAGTCTATAGAATATTTTAAAACTAATGATATAGTTAACGATTGGAAAGAAGATAATATTATGATTTGGTCTAATGTAAATCTTTTTAATTCATGTTTACAAAATCCTTTTTTAAAGGATTTAATACCTACTGATTATGTTCAAGAATTATCGAACGCAATTCATCTTATTTTAGAAGATATTTTTATCATAAATCCAAAGATATTAAATATGTTAAAGCAAAATTACGAAAAAGGAATACATATAAGAACAGGAGATAAACAAATTTATAATAAAGAAAATGAAGAATTCTATAGGGAATATATAAATAATATATTAAAAAATGTAAAAGAAATTGAGAAAGAAAACGAAAAAATTTTTATTTCAACAGACTGCCTTTTAACTTTTAAGATTGCAAAAGAATATTTCAAAAATTTTGAATATAATGAAGGTTGCATAATACATACATCAGAAGATAAAAAAATAAATGAGGAAGGACTACATAAAGTTATATTAGATCTTTTAACATTATGTAAATGTGAAAATAAACTATATATCGGATGGAATTCCAATTTTTCAAGAATAGCTGCATTATATAATCCTAATAGAAAGTTTATTTGTTATGAATATGAAAATGTACCTAATATACTTAAAGAATTTTCAAAAGAAAAACTTTTTGAATATTTTTCACATGGAAAATATACGTAAAAAATTTTTAATTTATATATAAAATAAGAAGTAAAAGTAAAAGAAAAATAAGAAGTAAAAGTAAAAGAAAAATAAGAAGTAGAAGTAAAAGAAAAAGAAAATATAGAAGTAAAAGTAAAAGAAAAATAAGAAGTAAAACATCAAAAAAAGACGGTGTGAAAAAAAGTAGTCTATTGCTTCCTTTATTTGCGACTTCTTCTTTATTAAGTTTATCAGAGTCTCCAAGTGTACCATCATATTTACCTGAAATGTGTCCAATTAGATCAAATCCAAATGATACAGACTTAATATTTGCAATTAAAAATAATAATTATGAATGCGCTGAAGCTTTAATTACTGAATATAATATAAATATAAATGAAAGATCAATAGAAGGTTACACACCTTTAGTAACAGCTTTAACTAATAATAATAGAGAAATGGTTGAATTTTTAATCAAACATGGAGCTGATGTTAACGAAGGTTCATTAGAATCGACAGATAATGTGGAATTATTAAAATTATTACTTGAAAATAAAGCAACAATAACTTATAACAAAAGATTGTTAAAAAATTTTAAAGAATTAAAAACAGATTATATAAAATTGTTTATAGATCATGGTATAGAATTAAGATTAAGCTTAGAAGATGATCCAACGCCGTTATTTATTTATAGTTTATTATCAGGAAATATACTAAATACTCTTGATAAACCAGGTGTTTTTTATTCTTTAGTTGGATATTTAGATTATCATTATAACCTACAAGCTATAAAGGAAAAAATAGGAATAGGGGCTGTATTATTTCTTTGCAAAACTGCTTATGATTTTTTTGAACACTATAAAGAAAAAATAAATATAAAACTTTTTAAAAGTATGAAAGAAATTGCAGAAATTAAAACAATATATAATTATAGTTTTAAATATTCTGAAAAATTTAAAAATGTTAATAATAAATTAGTTTATTTGACAACTATGATATATTTTATGTATAAATATAAAGACCATTGTTCAGGTTTAAATATAAATGTAATTAAATTTGCTAAAAATGTTTATAAAAGAGTGGGTAAAAAAGATTTTAAAAAAGAAATTGAAAAATTTAGGCCAAATGCATGGGGACTAATATATGATACAAAAACTAAAGAATTAACAGGCGGACTTATTGGTATCAAAGAATGTTTAGAAAAAAAATCAAGATTTATTTATATATATTTACGTATAATAGATTATGAATCGAATGGTAATCATGCAAATACTATAATTTATGATACTAAATTTAAGACAATGGAAAGATTTGAACCTCATGGTGAAGGAAGTCATAAAGAAATCGATGACAAAATTTTAGAATTTTTTAATATAAAGATGGGATTTCAACAGTTGATTTTATAACTATTGAAATCTAAATTAAGATTTAAAGATTTGTTTTATTAAATAAAACATGGAAAATGATCTCTTACTTAGACCGGAACAAGCATGTAGATTACTCAAA
>Ga0247844_1001105_pt1 | contig 52793 bp, 41 predicted proteins | sample LaCtaG_FD_192421 | JGI IMG/M metagenome (GOLD analysis project Ga0247844, IMG submission 192421) | Freshwater microbial communities from meromictic Lake La Cruz, Castile-La Mancha, Spain - LaCruzMarch201714.5m_1 | ecosystem: Environmental > Aquatic > Freshwater > Lake | place: Spain: Castile-La... | reverse complement strand
CATCGCGAATTTTGTCGCTGGTACCCCAGTCTTTTTGCTCGCGTGCCTGTCCTCTGATTTCCAGAATAAGGTTCATCAGCCCTTCCACGGTGCCACTGTCATTGCTGGTTGCAGATTCATCGGCCAATCCAAAAATATCGAACAAGAAACTTGAAAAAATGGTCTTCATCCGCTCGATCACCCAAGGGGACACATCGCTAACCGCCAGTTGCTGATGGATCAATTTGTGGACAAAACTCCCCATTTCATTCAATGATGCAATCGCTATTGCGGTGTTGAAATCGTCGTCCATGCCAGAATATGCCTCGTGTATAAGCGACAAAATGGCGCGGTCATGTTCCGTTTCCGAGCCATCAAAATCACGGGCATTTACCGACAGGTTTTGAAGCAATCGGTTGGTTTCCATGATCTTTAGAAAGCCTTTTTCTGCAGCCATCAGGCCATCGTCTGTTATATCCAGGGTGCTGCGGTAATGCGCCATGAGCATAAAAAAGCGCACAGCCATCGGAGAATAGGGCTTGCTGGTGTGCTCACTGTCTCCGGTGAAGAGCTCGCTAGGCGAGATGGTGTTTCCATCGCTTTTGCTCATCTTTTTGCCGTTTAGCAACAGCATATTGGTGTGCACCCAATAGTTGGCGGGGTGGCATCCGCAAGCGCCATGATTTTGCGCAACCTCGTTTTCATGGTGTGGAAATTTGAGGTCGTTTCCGCCGCCATGGATGTCAAATGTTTTGCCCAAATACTTCGTGCTCATAGCGGAGCATTCCAAGTGCCATCCCGGAAAGCCTACAGACCATGGGCTATTCCAGACCATCAAATCCTGCGGGCGGGCTTTCATCCATATCGCAAAATCTGCAGGGTGCTTTTTTTCCTCTTGACTTTTGAGTTCGCGGGTTTCGGTATAAAGGTCTTCCAAAATGCGGCCACTCACGGAGCCGTAGACACCCGCGTGTTCAGCATCAAATTTTGGTACATCGAAATAAACGGAGCCGTTGCGCTCATAAGCCAAGCCCCCCTCAAGGATTTTCTGCACCATTTCTATTTGTTCGAGGATGTGGCCGGTAGCACGGGGCTCAATACTAGGCGGCAAGGTGTTGAAAATCCGCATCATATCATGGAAACCCACGGTATAACGCTGGGCAACCTCCATGGGTTCGAGCTGTGCAACTTTTGCACCTTTTGCCATACGGTCTTCGCCATCGTCTGTGAGGTGGCCGACATCAGTAATGTTCCGTACATAGCGCACCTTATAACCAAGATGCAAAAGGTAGCGATAGATGGTATCAAAGCTGCAAAAAGTGCGGCAGTTACCCAGGTGTACGTCGCTGTAAACGGTTGGGCCACAAACATACATCCCGATATGGCCGGGCGTGATGGGGCGGAATTCTTCCTTTTTACCCGATAGGGTGTTGTAAATTTTGAGTGGATGCTGTTCAGTCATAGGGCGCAAAGGTAAGCGTCGGATCTTTGGAGAAGTGGGTCTAACATCCGTGTTTTTTTGTGGATTTGTTAATTTGGGGATTTGGTGAGGGGCCAAAGCTTGTATTTCCTGTATTTCTCACAAAAAGGTCGGAAATACAAGCTTTGGCCCCTCACCAAATCCCCAAATTAACAAATCAACCATGCCCTACTCCACCTGCGTTACCTTCAACATATTGGTCTGCAAACGGCGACCCATAGGCATGGAACCTGTGTTGATTATCGTGTCCCCAGATTTAACAAAACCGCTCTCCTTGAGGATGTCGGTACAGTCTTGGATGGTTTCGTCGGTTGTGGTGAAGCGATTGTAGTAAAAGCATTGTACTCCCCACAAAAGGTTAAATGCGCCGAGTTTGATGTGCTGATCGCTAAAGATAAAAATTTGCGACTTGGGCCGGAAACTGCTGATTTTGAATGCTGTATACCCAGATGCAGTATGGCCGACGATGCCCTTTGCACCGATTTCTTCAGCGACATTGCAGGCGCTAAAACAAATTACATCTGAATGATAGAGCTTGAATTGTGGAGCGGGTATCGGGCGGCGGGTGTTAATCTGTGGCCAATATTGTTTTTCAGCTTCCCCGATAATTTTAGTCATATATTCGATGACTAGCTTTGGGTATTTACCTACGGAGGTTTCACCGCTAAGCATCACAGCGTCAGCGCCGTCCAATACAGCATTGGCTACGTCGGTTACTTCAGCCCGGGTGGGCGATGGGTTGGCTATCATACTGTCCATCATTTGCGTGGCCACAATCACGGGACGGGCGTATTGCATGCACATGAGGATGATGTCCTTTTGGGTCATCGGCAATTTCTCTATGGGCATTTCAACCCCCAAATCACCTCGGGCCACCATAATTCCGTTGCAAGCGCGGATAATCTCGCGCAGATTTTTGATTGCCTCCGGTTTTTCAATTTTCGCCATGACCTTGGCTTGGTGCTGGGTCTTTTCAATGGCCTCTTTCACCGGGTCGAGGTCTGAGGCACGGCGCACGAAAGAAAGTGCAATCCAGTTGACGTCCTGGGTAAGGATAAAGTCAAGGTCTTCTTTATCCTTCGCAGTAAGCGCAGGAAGTTTTACGTTTGTATCGGGAAGATTTACCCCTTTGTTGCTGCTAAGGATCCCTGCATGCAGTGTTTTTAAACGGACAATGTCTTTTTTATTGGTTTCGGCCACTTCAAAAACCAATTTGCCGTCATCCATCATGATGCGCTCCCCCACCTCGCAGTCTTCGGCAAACTGATCGTAAGACATATATATATTGTCTTGTGTGCCTTCAGCATTCTCATCATTGGTGATGGTAATAATATCGCCTTCGGCAAGATGGAGCGCATTGTCTTTGATTCTGCCTACCCGTAGTTTAGGGCCTTGTAAGTCGGCCAAGATACCAATATGAAGCCTGTGTTCCGAGTTGATGGCTTGAATGCGCTCGATGACCTGCAAATGGTCCGCATGGCTTCCATGGCTAAAATTGAGGCGGAAAACGTCCACTCCAGCCTGAATAAGTTCAAGAAGCTTCTCGGGGGAGCTGCAGGCAGGCCCTACTGTGGCGACGATTTTGGTAAATTGGGAGCCATCTTTGCGTAAAGGGGACTTGTTTCTTTCAAGCAATGCTGCCGCTTCCGAAAGTGTCATTCTTTTTTCGAATTTTAAGTGTAAAAATTACAATAAGCCAGTGGCCGCAAAAATAGCAATAGCCAGCCAGTTTTCAAACCGTAATGTCTGCCGTTTTATGTCGTCTTGATTCAAAAGTCTCATAAATAACCTAAAGAAAACAATCACTTAATTTCTTGTTGCGCATACTAAGTGTTTGAATTACAAAAAGGGTTGGCCATGGGTGTTTCCAGCGCTTCAAAAAAATAAAGCCGAAATGTTGGTAAAACCTGCTAGTTGGCGTTTCTTTGCACCCTGAAAAATTGACTTTTTTTCACCAACAAGTTTTGAAAAACATGGCAAACGTAGCCGACCGCGTAAAAAAAATCATCATTGACAAATTGGGTGTTGATGAATCCGAAGTGACCCTTGAGGCAAGCTTCATCAACGATCTTGGCGCCGACTCGCTCGATACCGTTGAACTCATCATGGAATTTGAAAAAGAATTCGATGTGTCAATTCCCGACGAGCAGGCAGAAAAAATCCAGACAGTAGGTGATGCTATCACCTATTTGGATCAAAACGTCAATCCTTGATTTTTAAAGGGTTGGCTTGAATGAAGCCCGCTCCTTTTTGCAAAAAACGGTTCAAAGCAATGCAGCTTTGAACCGTTTTTGTTTCACGGCCTGTCAGGCATATTCCAAAGCGGTATCCAAGGCTTCCACTGCCCCATCCAAAAAGGCTGGTATCAGGGTCTCAAAGGTGCGTTGGATTTTCTGTGGGTTTGCCAAGTCGCGGATCATCCGATCGTACCGCGAATGACCGTGCTCTTCTACAATGGATTTTTTGCGCTCCTCTTCGATGAAATATTGTAAAAGGCCAATAGGGTCGGCTTCTGGGTGAAATTGTGTGCCGATCATTTCTGGGCTAAACCGAACTGCCATGATTGCCCGTTCGTAATGAACATGCGGACGCAATTTTTCAAGACATAAAATCTCGGCTCCCATGGCTTTGAATTGTTTGTGCTGTGGGCTTACCACCTGATAGCGGCGAAAATCGGCAATATAAAACGGATCCGGCAGATCCTTAAAAAATCGCTCCTCTTTTCCGGCGTGCGTTTTATAAACCGGGTAAGTGCCAAACGACATTTTGTATCTTTGAGTCACTTCTCCAAGGCCGAAGTGGTGACAGGCCATTTGAAAAGAATGGCAGATGAAAAAGCAATGCTTCTTTTCTTCCAGAGCTTGCTGGTTGTGGCGCCAAAGGTTTTCAACCAGGTTGAAAAATGGTTCTTGCCACTGACCACCACTTTCAAGCGGGTCGCCAGGGCCACCCGAAAACAAATATATATTGTAAGAAAGATCGGGGATTTCGCACTGGGCACGCACATCAAAATGGTCGTATTCTAAGACCTCGCCATAGCGATCCAAAATACTTTTCAGCATCGGGATCCCCCGATTCTGTTCACCATTATACATATCTATGAGGGCTGCTCTGAGCATTTTTACGGGTATTAATTAGTGAACAATATGTATCCAGTTTTGTCTTTTGGAATCTTTGCAAGCAACACCCGCCCAGTTTATCACAACAAAAAAATTCAGAAAAATGTCAATCGTACAAGAGTTCAATGACTACCGCTCGCGCATGAACGAGCGTATTTTGGCACAGGACAATAAGGTAATCAAACGGTTTTGGAGCCTCGACAATCAGACCTACCAGGAGGGCGCGCTCGACACGCGTACCAAAGAATTGCTCGGTTTGGTGGCTTCTATGGTGCTGCGTTGCGACGATTGTATCAAATATCACTTAGGCAAATGTCACGAATTAGGTGTGACAACCGACCAGGTTTTTGAGGTTTTTGCGGTTGCCAATTTGGTTGGTGGTTCTATTTGCATCCCACACACCCGCCGAGCCGTGGAGTATTGGGAGGAATTGGAGAAGTAACAAGTTTAAACTTGAAACTATTCCACTACAATGACCTTTTTCAGAAGCCGGAGGCCAATGGAAAGTTCAACCGTTGTATTGCGGATTCGACGTTCGGGGATCGTGATATTCTGTCCAGGATTCCAAGGGTCAGGAACGTTTGGAATCGCTATTTGCCTGTACTGCGGTGTTACGTCCGGGTTAACCGAGAGTTGGACTTGACCGCCTACCAATTCAGAAAAGTGAAATTCTATACCGCCTCCAGCAGAAAAACCAGCCATCCAGCGCTGAACACCTCCCATAAGCGGATAAACCAGCCTCCTGTTTGGGTCGTTTCCAATGAGCTCATCAATATTCGTGCTGTAGGTATAATCACCCCTTAATCCGCCAAAGTAAAAATAACGGGTTCGGCCACTATTGCTCTCTTTAAAGCGTTGTTTAGCGCCAAATGAAAAAGAAAAATTGTTGAACTTAAACCGTTCAGTAAAAGTACCCCCCGGGGTGTTATTGTTTAAGTCGAAAAAACGATATCGTGTAGCACTTCCTTTCACATGATAGCCAAGCTGCATGTAAAAAGAGCCCTGGCTGTCTTCGTTGTTTATGGATTCCATGCTCACAGCGGCATGATATTGAAACAATGGTTCCCGCCCAGAGGAGTTGTCCCATTTCTGAAGACCTGCTGTTGGACCAAAGTGTATAATATATGCCGTGCTTTGGGCTGTGATTAGTCCAAAAAGGACAAAATTGAATAAAAGTGCAAGTGAATTTCGCATTATTATGCTGTTTTTGTGGCGAAAATAAGGGTTTGATTGGATTCTTCCATACAATGCTTTTTATCAGCGTGTGCTGCCCCCATCATTTTCCCGTATTTTCGCCGCCAGAACCACGCCTAGATTTCTAAAAAACCGCTGCAATATGAATAAAACTACGCTTTCAACCTCCACCGCGACTTTTGACGATTTCACCTACGCTCGGCCCGACATGACGGAGGTTACTCAAGAATTTGAAAAATATCTTTTTCAATTCGAGAACGCAGCGGATGCTGACAAGCAACAGGAAGCATTGGCAGGTATTGTGGCTGTGCGTGAGGAGTTTAGTTCTATGTTCAACCTCTGTTATGTCCGGCATACCGCTAACACTTCAGATCCTTTCTACGAGAATGAAAACCAATATTTTGACGAACAATCACCTTCCTTTGAGGCGCTTAACAACCGCTTTTTTAATGCCCTGCTCTCCGCTCCTTTTCGGGATGCTTTGGCCGAAAAATATGGGCAACATCTGTTCATTTTAGCAGAGGTATCACTCAAAACTTTCCAACCGAGCATACTGGAAGATCTAAAGCAAGAAAATGCCCTCAGTACGGAATACACCAAAATAAAAGCCCGCGCAAAAGTTGATTTTGAAGGGAAATCCTACAACCTCAGTAGTCTGCTTCCCATCGAACTCTCCGACGACCGCGCTACGCGTAAAAACGCCACCACCGCAAAATGGGGGTTTTATGCCGAGCATGCCGAGGCAATCGAAAACATCTTTGACCAGATGGTAAGTTTGCGACACAGCATGGCGCAAAAGCTCGGATTCCGAAGCTTTACTGAAGTTGGGTATGCCCGGATGAGGCGTTCTGACTACACACCTGAAATGGTGGCAAATTTCCGGAGACAAGTTCGGGAGCACATCGTTCCGATCGCTTCTGCGCTTTATGAACGACAGCAAAAACGTCTGGGAATCAACAAACTAAAGTATTACGACGAAGACTATAAATTCGCCAGCGGAAACCCGAAACCCATTGGAACGCCCGAACAAATCGTGGAGAATGCCGCCAAAATGTACCACGAACTAAGCCCTGATACCGATGCTTTTTTCTCGCGGATGCAAGTAGCCAAATTGATGGATTTGGTTAACCGCGATGGCAAAGCCACGGGAGGTTATTGCACCTATATCAGCAAATACGACGCACCTTACATTTTCTCTAACTTTAATGGCACGAGTGGCGATATTGATGTGCTCACACACGAGGCGGGACACGCCTTTCAGGTTTGGAGCAGCAGCGGTTTTCTATTTGAGGAGTACCATTGGCCCACCGCCGATGCTGCCGAAATTCACTCCATGAGCATGGAATTTTTTACCTGGCCCTGGATGCATCTGTTTTTTGGCGAACAGACCGACAAGTATCATTTCATGCACCTGGCTGGCGCCATACAGTTCTTGCCTTACGGTGTTGCAGTAGATGAATTCCAGCATATTGTGTACGAAAACCCCGACATGAGCCCCGCGGAACGCAATGCCGTTTGGCTAGAATTAGAAAGTATCTACTTGCCTCATCGCGATCACGATGGTATAGAACACCTCGACTTGGGCCGCTTTTGGCACAAACAAAGCCATATATTCAACTCCCCATTCTATTACATTGACTATGCGCTGGCACAAATTTGTGCCTTCCAATTCTGGGTGAAAGATCGGCGAGACCACGATTCTGCCTGGGCCGATTATCTTCGTCTCTGCCGTGCCGGAGGAAGCCAGTCGTTCCTCAATTTGGTAAAACTCGCTAACCTGAAATCGCCTTTTGAAGATGGCTGCGTTCAATCTGTGGTAGAAGAAATTGAGACCTATCTGAATAGCGTGGACGACTCAAAATTTTGAACAAACAATTGACTTTCAAATAAATGCGCTACTTAATATTAGTTTTTTCATTGCTGCTCGCTTCAGCATTCAGTCCGCAGCCCCCTACCCTCAAGCTAGCCCTGCTCAAATACAGTGGAGGCGGCGATTGGTACAACGATGTAAACTCACTGAAAAACCTCGCCAAGTTCTGCAACGAGAACCTGCGAACCAACTTTGACGCTACCGATTATGCTACCGTGGAACCGGGCAGCGCCGAAATTTTCAACTACCCAATCGTTTATGCCACAGGCCATGGCAACATGCTTTTCAGCGATCTGGAAGCTCGAAACCTGCGTGCTTATCTCGAAGGGGGTGGCTTTCTGATTTTAAATGATGATTTTGGCCTGGATCCTTTTGTGCGCCCGGCTATGAAAAAGGTTTTTCCAGAGCTGGATTTTGTAGAACTACCCTTTAGCCACCCGATTTATCACCAGAAATACAATTTCACCAGCGGGGTTCCGAAAATCCACGAACACGACGGTAAGCCCGCGCAAGGCTTCGGACTTCTATACCAAGGTCGTCTGGTGTGCTTCTACAACTTTGAGACCGACCTCGGCGATGGCTGGGACGATATCCACAACGACCCAAAAGAGATGAGAACTAAAGCATTGCAAATGGGCGCAAACATCGTTCAATACGTTTTTGGGCAGTAGCCTGGAACGCTGTTCCAGGATCAAAGGTTCGAGAAGTGACACTTTTTAGCACCAGATTATTGCGGCGGTTTACCTTCGCGACTCACATTGACCATTCATACCTTGACCACATTCAACATTCTTCTCCTCGGCTCTGGTGGCCGCGAACATGCTTTTGCCTGGAAACTCGCACAAAGCAAACGCTGCGCTCAACTTTTCATCGCACCGGGCAACGCGGGCACTTTGGCCTATGGTCAAAATGTGCCGATCAGCCCCTTGGATTTTTCAGCCGTAGAAAAATTTGTGCTTGAAAATCAAATAAATATGGTCGTCGTTGGGCCGGAAGAACCCCTCGTCCGCGGTATTTGGGACTATTTTCAGGAGCGAGAACATTTGAAAAAAATCCCCCTCATCGGTCCCTCAAAAGCCGGGGCTGTGCTGGAAGGCAGTAAAGCCTGGAGCAAGAAATTCATGTTGCGCCATAATATCCCCACGGCCGGGTACCAGGAATTTAGCTCCGAAACGCTGGAGGCTGGTCTGGCTTATTTGAAAAATCACCCATTGCCGATTGTCTTGAAGGCAGATGGTTTGGCGGCAGGTAAAGGGGTGGTCATTTGCCAGAGCCACACCGAAGCAGAATCGGAAATGCGGGAAATGCTCGGCGGAAAATTTGGTGCCGCCAGCGCCCATGTGGTCGTTGAAGAATTTTTGAGCGGGATCGAGTTTAGTGTTTTTGTCCTGACGGACGGGAAAAACTACAAAATCCTGCCGGAAGCAAAAGATTATAAGCGCATCGGGGAGGGCGACACAGGGCCGAACACCGGAGGCATGGGTGCCGTAAGTCCTGTACCGTTTGTAGATGAAATGATGTGGAAAAAAGTAGAAGAGCGGGTTATTCGCCCGACGGTGGAAGGATTGAAAAAAGAAAAAATCCCGTATAAGGGTTTCATTTTCTTTGGCTTCATCAGCGTAGGAGGCGAGCCTTTCGTCATCGAATACAACTGCCGAATGGGGGATCCCGAAACGGAGGTAGTGATGCCCCGACTTAAAAATGATCTTGTAACCTTGTTCGACCAATGCGCACGAGGTACCTTGGGGCGCGTAAAAATCCGTATAGACAAGCGCAGCGCAACCACCGTGTTCTTAGTCAGTGGCGGCTATCCAGGAGATTACAAAAAAGGGAAAGCCATCACGGGCCTTGACAAAGTAAAAGGAGGCATTGCTTTTCACGCGGGCACCGCTACCTCCAAAGAAGGGGACTGCGTAACCGCTGGAGGACGGGTTATTGCGCTCACCAGCCTCGGAAAAGACATCCCGACTGCGTTGCACAAATCAAATCGAAATGCGAGAGCCATTCAATTTGAAGGAAAATTTTTCCGGCGGGATATCGGGAAGGATTTGCTTTAATTTACGAGTTACAATTTTGGATTTCGGGTTACCCAGCGAGCAAGCACCCCAGGCAAAATTGTAAATATCAACACCAACTTTTATCTTTCAAAACATTGATTTTCAATGAAATTTATCCTTATTTCCCTGACAATTTTAGCAACAAGTTTTCTTTGGTTTGCCTGCAAACAAACCAAATACAGCGCCGAAAAACTTCCTGAAAAACAAATCCGTTGGGGCAATGGCGGTGGTTTTGTGGGAAAGGAAAGTTCCCATATTTTGTGTGATAACGGTCAGATTTTCAATCGTGACATCGCGGGGAATATTACCGAAGCGAAAAAAACAAAGGCTAAAAACGCAAAAGCGCTTTTTAAAACCATTGAAGGACTGGGTCTTGCAAAAATGGAATTTAACCATCCCGGCAACCTCTATAATTTCATTGAATTTCAGGAGGGCGATATGGTAAGCCGTGCGGTGTGGGGGGATAAAAATTACCCCGCTGACAAATCCTTGGAAAGTTTGTTTCGGGAGCTGGATGGGCTTTTAAAAAAATAGACCGCCTATTTTCTAGCAAGGTACACGCCCAGCAAAATCACTGCTGTTCCCACCAGGTCAATGATGCCAATGGCCTCTCCATCCAAAGCACCAATTGCAATGGCGCCCACGGGCAAGAGATAAGTGACCGAGGTGGCAAAAATGGCGCTTGTGCGCTGTAACAACCAGAAATATAAAATAGAGCCAACAACAGTTCCCACGGCCGACAAATAAAAAATGTAGCCAAGTCCTTTCATGCCATCTGGGTGCTGCCATGCAACCTCCCAACCTCCTGACAACCATAGTCCTATCAAGAACAATCCTCCTGTAATTACAAAGGCTGCCGATGCAATCCCTGCTGGAGGCTGGTCCCGCAAATGGGTGTTTACGGTGTTGGCGTTGATGGCGTAACACACCGTAGCAAGTACACAAAGTCCGGCAAAAAAGGCGTTACCAGATACTCCACTGCTGGCATTAAAAAGTACAAGCAATACTGCTCCTCCCAAGCCAATCACCACACCCAGCACCTTTTCCCGCGAAAACTGCATCGAAAAAAAGGCCGTCCCAATGAGGAGTGTAAATAAGGGCGTAAGCGAGTTGAGTACACCTGCTAAACTGCTGTCTACATGTTGCTGAGCCACTGCAAAAAAGAAATTGGGGATAGCCGAGCCACAAAATGCTACAACAACCAGAGGCTTCCAACGCCGCCAATCAATCTTAGACCAATAGGTTGCCGCGATGGGCAAATACACGGCCGTTGCAAACACCATGCGCCACATCGCCATTTGCACCGGACTGAAAATGGCTACGGAGCGCTTGATAAAAAAGAAGGATGCCCCCCAAATCGCAGCCAGGAAAATCATTAAAAACCAATCAAAAGCGGAGGGTTGGCGAGAAGGCATTTTTTGTTTGTTGATTCGTGGATTGGTGGATTTGGTTATTTGGGGTGCCAAATAACCAAATCCACCCATAACCAAATAACCCGACTTGTTACTTGCTACTCACAACTCCGATCACTTTGCCTTTGAAATTCTGGCCAATGAAGGGCGTATTGCGCGATTTGGAACGGATATTCTTTTCTTCAAAAACCCATTGGGTATCCGGATCAAAAACAGTGAGTTCTGCGCGTTCGCCTGGAGCAATTTTAGGTGTAGGCAAGTTCAAAATACGGCGGGGCGCAAGGCTCAGTTTTTCAACCAAATCATGGATGCCCAGTTTTTTGCCTAAAAAAGTGCGACAAATGGCAAAGGCCGTTTCCAGCCCGATCATACCAAAGTCGGCGTACGGAAATTCCAGGTTTTTGGCTTCCTCGTGCCAGGGGGTGTGATTAGAGCAAATAAAATCAATGATCCCATCAGACAAACCCTCCAGCAATGCGGCGGTATCTGCTGCACTTCGAAGTGGGGGCACAATTTTCCAATTTGAATCGAAGTCGGCCAGTTTTTCGTCGGTAAAACAGAGGTTTGCCACGGCTACGGAACATGTGACGGGCAACCCCGCCTGTTTGGCTGCTCGTATGAGTGCCACACTTTTTTCCGTCGAAATCAGGTGAATGTGCAGGCGGCCTTCGGAATATTCCAGGAGGCTGAGATCACGTTGTACCATCAGTGTTTCCGCCAATGCGGGCAGCCCTTTCAGGCCCAAAGAAGTGCTCATCACTCCTTCGTGCATTTGTCCCTCGGCAGCAATGGTTTTATGGTGTGGCACATTGATTATCAAGCCATTGAAGGCTTGAGCGTATTGTAAGGCCCGAAGCAATAATCCTGCATCCTGCACAGCTCGTTTGCCATCACTGAACGCTATTGCCCCCGCTGCATGCATATCAAAAAGTTCGGCCAGGTCTTTTCCCTCACAGCTTTGCGAAATCGCCCCAATCGGGTAGCATTGTACGGGCAAATCCTTGGCTTTGTTTTTTACATACAAAATCTCGGACTTGGTATGAAGCGCAGGGTCTGTGTTGGGGAAGCAAGCCATGGCCGTAAACCCGCCCGAGGCAGCCGCAGCCGCCGCTGTGGCCAAATCCTCCCGATGTTCGTAACCCGGATCGCCGGCATACACGCCCACATCCAACCATCCTGGAGATACGCAGAGGTTGGATGATTCCCACACTTCTGCACCCCTAGGGATTGGAATATGGTCGCCAATGGCTTCGATATGCCCATCGTGGATGAGTATGTCTTGCGGTGTCTGGCTTTCAGTAATGCCATCAAATATCCGGGCGTTTTTTAAAAGTAGTTGCATGGTGAAAAATCAGAGCTAGTTTGGCCAGTTTTTAGGCAGTTTGTACCAATAATTATTGCGTACCACCCAGCCTGGTTCCCGGCGATACAAATTGAAATTAGCATCTTTTATCATGACCTCATCATACCAAAAAGGTGCAGTTTCATTTTCTTTATGGAGGAAAATACCAAAATTGGAGTTGTCTTCCTGTACTTCAAATGGAAGCTCGAACAAAGCCCAACCTTTAACGATGGTCTGAATCCCGGAGCGTAAATTTGCTTCCTTGAAATAGATTTTTTGACCTTCTAAACGACTGTTTTCAAAAAATTTTATCTCCTGAGTCATGCCCATATCCTCGTCTACTTTAATCCAAATGCTAAAAATATAGGATCCTTTGGGTATGGTTTTATTCCAGATCCAGGTGGTGTCACTTAACCTTCCTTCGCCCGCGCCTTTCCCCTGAAAAATATGCTCGCTCGTGGCTTGTGCATCAAAGTTTAGGTGGGCATACCATAGTGGCGGACTCTCACTGTGCCAACCGCCTGCGGCATCCAATGTTGCGGAGCGATTCATCTCGGCGGATATTTTTTCGGCTTGCTGTTGCGACCAAGCGCGAATGCTATCGGGCACTAAAGCCATTATTTTGAGTTCCGGGCCATCGTACACGGGTGTGGCCTTTTGGATCAGGTGGCCATAATTTTTTTGGATCTCTAACCATTTGCTTGGCTCAATCATGAGTGCAAAAGGTCGGTTATCGGGCATTTCAGATAACAAAGCCGGAGGTTCGCAGGCGGGCAGGGAAAATTGCACGGATTTAACCATTCGGCTCACCGCAGATCGGCTCATGTTCACGCCCATATCAGGCACACCCGTTTGCAAGGCGGTGTATTGCACTTTCCGGTAAAGCGGGTCATATACTTCAAGCCAGATGTTCTCAGAACCTATGTGGTAGTATGGCAAGGGCATAAGAGACTGAAAACGAGCAAAATCAACCTTGTTTAGCCAATGATCCGGCGCCGAGGCCACCACACTGCGCTGTGCAAGATTGGGCATCAAAGCCAGCGACTTATGTTTTTGAAAATAATAGGCTTCCCAACATAAAATGGCCAATGGAATAAGGGCGATGCTCCACTTTGCGATGTTGGGGAGATGTTTAGCGATATTTACCGAACGCGCTTTTACAAATGCCATCCATTTTTCGCCCATTTTTATTCGTTGGCTTTTATTCCACAAAATGTAAAAAATCAGAACATTGATGGCGTAATAAAACGCCCAGGTGAATCGCCCGAGTCCCCTGAATTGCCGGATTGGACCGAGATAATCAACCATCCACTCCAAGCCTTTTATGGAAAAAGGAAACCCCAGACCAAATAGTAAGGTCGCAAATGCTGCAAAACAGATGCCCCGTAAGTAGTTTTTGTGTACACGGTGATAAGCTGCTTGCTCCCATTCCGGTTCAAAAAGTCGAAGCCGCCGCTTGAATAAAAGCCAAAGCGTGAAGAAGAATGCCCCCAGCCCTGCATAAGATTGCGCCTCAAAATCTAATCCCCTTATCTGGATGATGTGCTGATTGATCCACTGATGCATTGGAAAATAATCGTAGGGCAGGAAAACCCCCTCCCAATGTCCTATGTAATCGGTGAACCCATAAGGAGCCGCCGGACGGTCAGGGCAATAGTCTGACCAATGGAGCCACACATTCAATACTGCAAAAGGCAACAAGATCATCACAATCAAATGGCTCACCCGAGACCATATATTGCGCCAGGAGAATTTAAGCAGGATTTGAAATAAAGTGTAAAAGCACAAAAAAACTGCCGCAACCCCCAGATTGTAAAAGTGTAATTGCGCTGAAAACCAAATGAGTATCCCGATCAAAAGGCTTTGATAGCGCCGACTTTGTCGTTCCTCATACCGACAAAGCAAGAGCAAAAGCATGGGCAGCACCCAAATATGAGAAAGGCCAAAATGCCCCTCGAATCGGTTGTGCTGCGGCGAAAGAAATGCAATGCCTAAGGCCGCCAATCCAGCATACCACACGGGCAGGTGAAGTTTTCGCAGCAACAAATAAATAACGCCTGCTCCAAAAATGATGGAACAAACTAAAAACAGGTGTATGATGCCTATTACCCTATCCCCTATATCGAACACCTGGCGGCTCCACCATTGCATACCAGCACTAAGAATCGGCTGATTGTCCGAAAAAAGGACGTGTTCGCCAAAAGGATAATTCATGCCTCCATAATGTACATAGCTGGAATCATGTTTCACGTGCCAAGCTGAAGTCATATAGTTCTTGAAACCATCAGAACTTTTCGCAAACATCACCTCATTGGGCGCCTGAAGCCAGGCACCATGTTTGGCCAAGATCAAAAAGAAAGCCAGCGATAACACGACCAAAAAGCCCCAAAAGGTATGACCTCGCTTTGGAGAAGCAAGATTATGCAGGGTATGTTCTATTTGTTCTACTCCTTTCATCCTAATATCGGCAATTTGGCGGGCAAAAGTAGGTAAATCAGCCCATCAGCCCCGGCCAAAATGGCACTGATGTTAGTTCTCTGTTAAATTCCAAAATATTATTACTGGAAATGCAATATCCCACCCACAGCAAGTGTTTTATGCTCGATTTTTCAATAATTCACAAGCCAAAGTACGGCAAAATGCCTATGGAAGAAACCTACACATACGATGCACAAATGGTGCAATTTCTGTACCGCGAACTATCTGCTGGGGACGCTGTAGAAATGGCGCATATGATAGAAGATGACTCTGAAATCAGCGCTGATTTTAATGCCCTGTTGTTTGCAAAAGCACAACTCCCCAAAGTTCAGTTCTACCCTTCTCCTACTGTTTTGCACAACATCCTGCAATACAGCGCAAAAACGGCTCTGGAAGCACATTTCTAAACAAATAATGCTTCCCACCAAAGCCCTCGCACCAAATTTTTCGGAGCGGGGGCTTTTTTTATTTCTTTGGCCTTGTTCAATAATCCACCCTTTCCAAAAAAAGACCACTGGGTGGAGCGGTAAACTTTGCAGGTTCTTTGGAATTTGTTTTCAAAAATGTTTCAAGGTCTTGTCCAGTCAAATTCCCGCGCCCAACCTCTACCAGCACCCCTACCATACGACGCACCATTTTCCAAAGGAAGTGGGAGGCTGTAATGCGGATAATAATACGATCACCATTTTCAACAATCTCCACCCGATCAAGATCTACGAGGGTACTTTGCCCTTCTTTTTCGGTAGCGCCAAAAGAACGGAAATCGTGAAAGCCTTCGAGGCGGGCGGCTGCGTCGCGCATTGCTCGCAGATCGAGCGGGTCGCGCACCCACCAAACAAACTTTTTGCCAAAAGCATCGCGTCTTTTTGAAATTTGGTAGGTGTAGCTTCGGCTGCGGGCATCATGTCGCGCATGAAATTTTGGGTGCGCCTTTTCTACCTCCAGGATATTGATGGCATGACCCAGCTCGTCGTTCAGACGCATCTTGATTTGCTCTGGAGGAAGGCGGGTTTCGGCGACTTCCAAATGGGCTACCTGCCCACGGGCGTGTACACCGGCATCTGTGCGGCCAGCGCCATAAATTTCAACAGCCTGATTGTCAAAGATTTTGGCGGCCGCTTGCAAGAGTTCCCCTTGAATGGAACGCTCGTTTTTTTGGAGTTGCCAGCCTGAGTAGCGCGAACCGTCGTATTCAAGGGTAAGTTTGAATTTTGCCATTTTGTGTAGATAAAAAAATCGAGGCACAAGGTTCAAAAGCCTTGTGCCCCGATGTGCATCTATTGCGATAGTTTTTACTTTTTCAGGTAATTTTCTTCAAAAAACTCCCTGTAACGGTCCAGGGTTTTGTTTTTCAAAATGCGGCGGTAGTTTTCCTGAGTCACTGCGAACAATTCTTTTTTATAGGTCTTCTTGGCCGTTTCACCCAGAAAGTCTTTTTGATTTTTGACCTCATTGTAATAGCGCATCGCTTGTTCCTTGGTGTCAAATTTGCGGATCACTACAATGGGGGTGTTTGTATCCGTGCCCAGGAAGATATTTGAAATTCTAAGTTGTTCGGCTTTATGGAATTCGCTGTTGTAATCAGAAACCGCAGCTTTTACATCATCGAGGCGCACATCATCCCCCGAGAGGGCTACTATAAAATAGTGCAGTTTATCATCCTCACGGGTGAAGCCATCGTCAATGGGCGTATCCTGTTTTTTCTTTTCATCCACTTCGAATCCTTTACAAGCAAGTAAACGAGCGATTTCCTTAGCGCGGGTGGCTTCCGGACTTTCCGGGTAGGCTTTGATGACCGCCCCCAATGCAGCACAATAGGCTTCATTCCCACTAAGATTGCCTGTACAAAGAGCACTTAGCAAGGCAAATTTGGCCACTAGGGGGTTTTGAGATCCGTATTTTTTTGGAGCTTCTTCACAGCGATCGAACGCTTCTTTGTAGACTCCTTTTTGGAAAAGGGAGTACGTTTCTTCGTAATATTTATTGAGCTCTCGCTCACGCTCTTTGGTGGCATTGAGGAAGTTAGGATCCGTAAGCGTCCGAGCATACGCGCTTTTGGGATATTTTTCTACCAATTTGTCATAGTAAAACTGTGCCCGCTCCCGATTTTTCAGGTCTGTAAATCCCAAATAGCAGTAGTACCAGGTTTCTTTTTCGTAGCGAGCCGTGTCGGGGTAACGGGCTTGCATATCTTCGAGCGTCCCGGTACTCCGACGGTTGTTTTGCAATCGGTCGCGGAAAAGGGTTCCAAGCTGGTACATGGCTTCATAAGTAGCCAGGTGTATTACAGAAAGCTCGTCCTCAGATTTGGGGATGTTAGAAAATATGTCTTTAAGTTCTGCCTCAGCCACGGCATTGGTTCGATTGCTGTCGGCTCCTGCCACTTCATCACCCCCTCCGGCCGCGATGCGATTGCTACGCCTCCAGTTGTCATCGAGTTTTCGATCGCCCCAGTTGCGTGAAAAATCCTTGCGTCCCTTTTTTAGAAAGGTCTCATTGTAAAAATAAAACGACGAGGGCTTACCGCCCGCTGTAGGTGTTGGAGCCTTGGCCGGGCCTGAGGGACCTGGATTCGCAGATTTGGAAGCAATTGCGGCAACCTGTGCAGCGTCACGTTGTTTTTTGATTGTTTTTGCCAGGTCTTTGCGCTCGACATCCGACATACGGAATATGCGCACGATGCTGTCGTTGGCTTCAATGGTCTGTATGAGGCGCGCGATATCTTTGAGGTTATTGGCATAATCCATCGCGCGTTTGTGCCGAATATCATCTGCTGGCAAAACCGTCAATGTGCTGTCGTAATAAGCTTTTGCCTCCACAAACTGTTCTTCTTCAAAATATAGATCGGCAAGTTTGAGATAGGTTTCGGCCCGTTGTGACGTGTTTTCTTTGTTAAAAGCCAAGGATTTGCGCAAATAAGCAATCCCTTCATTCTTTTGCCCATCCTTCAGGGCTATGTCGGCCATGGCAAAATATATCTGGTCGCGGTACTCCAGATTTTTGTCATCATTGAGCATTCGCTCATAAGCTTTCAACGCAGATTCGCTGTTGATCTTGGTATTGGCCCATCCTGCTGATGTTTGTCGCAGGCGAGCATTGAATTCCATTTCGTACTTCGGGCGGTTGCGCAGCACTTTATCGTAGGCAGAATAAGCCAGATCAAGTTGTCCCGCACGTTCGTACAATTGGGCGAGAATAAAAGAAAGCCGGGCGCGTTGTTTTTTGCTTTCGTTCAGTTCTATGGCCTTGGTGAGCGGGGCAATGGCCTTGTCGTACTGTTTTTGTTTGATAAAAAGATAGGCTTCTGCGGTGGCGAGTTCGTCCTGCTGTTCGCGGGGGAAGTTTCGGTCTTCCCAGAGTTCGCGGAAAAGGAACTCGGCTTCATCGTATTTGTCGCGCTCCGTAAGCGTGCGACCATACCAGACCATGGAAGCCGGAAAATCGTGGATGCGGTTAATCGGCTGGCTGTAGGGATTTTCACCTGCTACGGTGACTTCTTCAGGTGTTTTTGGCGCTGCGGTGGGGGTTGTCGTGGTTTTGGTTTCTGTTTTGGCTTTCTCGCCTGATTTTTTCTTCTTGTTTTTTGAGCGGGCTTTCTTGGCTGCCTTGGCTTTCTTCTTTTTTTCTGCCGCGGCTTTCTTCTTTTTAGCTGCCGCCTCTTTTTTCTTCTTGGCGGCTGTTTTCTTTCTATCCGCCACTTTTTCCTTGGATGATTTTCCCTTCTTAAATTTGGACTTGGACACTCGCCGGGGATCTTCTTCTTCGCGGATAAATTTATAGGTGGCTTCCGCGGTCTCGTAGTCACGCTTGAGGAATTGCGCTTTGCCCATCAGGCCATAGTTGTCGTCAGTCCATCGGCCTGGGCGATGAAGCGATATACCCTTTGCCGATTTCATGATCACATTATCCAGATCCGTGCGCACACTGCTGGGGTCCGCTGCCGCGTAAGGGTAGACCTCAAGAATTTGGCTGTAGTTATCTTTGTGTAGATCCTCCAGTTTGATGGTGGTAAGCCGAAAAAGCTCGTCCGCATTGAACCAATAGTTGTATTTATTGGTAAAGGAGTGGTATAATTTTTTGGCCTTGCTGGTCTCTTGTCCTTTCTTTTTGGTGGTGACACAGGCGGATGAGGCCACTACACACAGCAGTACCACGCCCGCAAGGGCTATTTTCCAAATATTTTTCATGTCAAAAATCTTGAAAAGCAGGTTTGGATTCAAAAATGCGAAGATTAAGGCTCCGCCGCCCCGAAATTACGGGACGTAAAAAGGTGCGAATTACGCCAATCTGGTTGCCTATGTGGAAACAAATCTTACAAATTTCCACGAGCTTATTCTCCATAAACAGCCGTCGCTTTGCGTTCCAGTTCTGACATGGGGAAAATATCCGTCAACCTCGCCTCCATTTTGAACGTCCCGCTGCCATACGTTTTGCGATAATAGACCAATCCAAGCCCCTTGGCGTACCACTCTTCTCCGCGCCCCTCCACCTCTGCAGCTCCTTCTTTTTCGTTGCCAATAGCCTCACGTAGCCCAAACTTTATGCAGGGATATTTTTTCCCGTCAAATTCAAAATCGGGTGCGTCGCCTAAATAACGACGGTTTCTTACCACATAAATAGTCGCCTTGGGGTCATCTGGCGGATGAAATTGAAGTTTGAACAAAAACACACCCGAGGAATCGCTTACGCCAAACGGGAATTTATTCGGTGCATCTATAATGGTGGTGGTATGGATTTGTCCGCCCTCTGTTTCTGGGTTGGGGTCGGCTTCGTACAAATGACATTCTTTGGCCAAAGCCCCACTTTTTGTAATTTTTTCTCGTACGATTTGTCCAATCTGAAACCGGTGATCATAATAGGTTCCCACCAAAAAAAGCCCACTATCGCGGACGAAAGTGCGGTAATACCAATATTCTGGCATCACTGAGTCGTTTTGAGACACCACATACTCGTAAACTTTTCCTCCCCGGAGCTCTTTTACTGGGAAGTAATATTCGCTTATGTCTCGTTTGCCCCCTTTGCCGCAGGCGAAGAGGAAAAAGAACAAAAACGGGAAGAACAAAAATGGTAATACACGCACAGCAACAATTTTGGCACAAAGAAAGGGAATTTGTATAGGCAACCTGCCTGCCCGGCTTTGCGTCCTTTCACCGCACCTGTAAAAATTGGATTTTGGATATGAAAAATCAACTATTTACCTTTCTTTTCTTGCTCGGCTCGTTCGCTTTGAGCGCCCAAAATTCGTTTACCCTCCAGCAAAATCTTCAGTGGGCAAACGCAGCAACAACTTATATCCTGGCAGACGGCTCCCCGTATGAGGTATGGAAATTTGAGGGTTGTTCCTTTGGCGACGAGGCTCGTTCGCTTCCCCTTTTTTCCGAGCGGTTTGCCATTGCTGGCAAATCAAAAATTGAAGTAGAAGTTGCTTCCGTGCAATGGGAATCTTATACAAAAAAACCTTCCAGCGACGATATTTTTCTAACTAATAGTTTGGAAATCAAGACATTAGTAGAGCATGAGCGCAACCAGTTCTTTGGCCGCATCAAGTTCATTCCCATTCGAAAAATCGGCAGTGGATTTGAGCGCGCCACGGCCTTTACCCTGAATGTGCGCGTTTCACCATTACCGATTCCGCCCACTCCTGCCGGTGAACGTGACGGATTCACTTACACTTCCGTACTGAGCAGCGGAAATATTTTCAAATTCGGTGTAACCCAGAACGGTATTTACAAACTCGATTACGCCTTCCTCAAAAACGAATTGGGCATCAGCGACCTGGACAATTTAGACCCGCGCAGTATCCGATTGTATGGAAACGGTGGCACTATGTTGCCAGAAAAAAACAGCGATACCCGAGCGGACGATCTGACTGAAAATGCCATACAAATCGTGGGAGAGCAAGACGGCAAATTTGACGCAGGTGATTACATACTGTTTTATGCCGTAGGACCACGACCCTGGATTTACCGGCCCCATGCAACCGACCCGGAACTTACCGTGCGCCTCCATCTTTATGATCTTCACGCTTGGTATTTTATCAAAACAGGCGATGGCTTTGGCCTGCGAATTTCGGAAACACCCAGTGTAGCTGCAAGCTACGTCACGGAGGAATTCGATGATTATCAACGAATTGAGGAAGAAAAAAACAATTTACTGCATTTTAATCCTTCCTCGCAAGGCTCCGGCAAGCGTTGGTTTGGCGATTATTTTTATCAGGCCCGCCAGCAGGAATACGATTTCAATTTCCCCAACCTGGTGCAAGGCAGCTCTGCTCGTGTGCGCAGTGAATTTGTTGGCCGCAGCAGCGTAAGCCATTCCGTTCGTTTGGAAATTGGAAGCAGCACTTTGTCAAAAGCCATTTCGGCGGTCAGCGTTTCAAACAACGATGCGAGTTTTGCGGCCAATGCTATCATAACTGGCACCATTCAGCCCAATTCCGATGCCTTCAAAGCAAAAGTAGTCTATCCGGAGGTGGGCGCTCAAAGTGAGGGCTGGCTCGATTATATCGAGATAAACGCCCGACGTCGCTTGACCATGGCTGGGCCCATTTTGGAGTTCCGTGATTTGAAAACCCTTGCACAATCCTCTGCTACCTTTCGGCTTTCAGGTGCAAGCGGAAACACCACGGTTTGGGATGTGACCAGCCCACAAACACCATTTCTCCAACAAAAAAATCAGAACGGAAGCATCGTAGAATTCGGTGCGACGACCCTTGGAACACTCCGAAATTTTATAGCCTTTTCAGATGCGGCAAGTTTTTCAAAACCTCAAATAGTGTCCGGAAAAGTCGCCAATCAGAACTTGCACGGACTGGATAATCTGGACTTAGTAATTCTCTATCACCCTGAATTTCAAGCAGATGTAACACGTTTGGCGGAACACCGCCGCAGCTATTCTGGGTACGACGTGGCCACTGTTGATATCAACCAACTCTTCAATGAGTTCTCTTCTGGAGCAAAAGACCCTACCGCCATCCGCGATTTTGCCCGGATGCTTTTGGAACGAAACCCAGATAAATTCAAGTTCCTGCTCCTTTTTGGCGATGCTTCTTTTGACCCAAAAAATAACACCAACAGTGAGGACAACAAGGATTTTATCCCCGCATTTGAGACCGCAGAATCCTTTAGCCCCATTGATGCTTTTCCTTCTGACGACTTTTATGCGCTCCTCAGCCCCGACGAAAGCGGTTCGCTCGCGGGTGCACTCGACATTGCGGTAGGTCGTTTTGTTTGTAAATCATCCGATGAAGCGCGTTCCATTGTAGATAAAATAATTGCCTACGACAAAGACCCCATTACGCTGGGCGATTGGCATTTGCGCACGGTTTACATTGCCGATGATGAAGATGGCAATGCTCACATCAATCAGGCGGACAAACTTGCCAATGAGAATATTGTGGCAGAATCCTGGTTCAATATTGGTAAGGTCTATTTCGATGCTTACCAGCAGGTGGCTACTTCTGCAGGGCAACGATACCCGGAAGCGAAAGCCGCTATCAATTCAGAAATGTTTAAAGGCATGCTCGTAGCCAATTACATTGGCCATGGTGGCCCTCGTGGCTTATCGCAGGAGCGTGTGATAGACAACAACGATATTGCAGGGTGGGACAATCCTAACCGTTACCCACTGCTCATAACCGCTACCTGTACTTTTGGTGGTTACGATGATTATACAACGTTGACGGGTGGTGAGCAGGCGTTTTTGAGAATAAACGCCGGAGCCATTGCGCTTTTCACCACGGTTCGATCTGTTTATATCGCAGGCAATGAAGATTTAACGGATGAGGTACAAGACTTTATTTTTCAACGCATCAATGGGAAATATCGCACGATCGGGGATGTGCTGAAAGACTCTAAAAATGCCCTCACCAGCGATGTAAAAAATGCGCGGAGGTTCACCTTGCTTGGTGACCCCTCTATGCACCTGGCTATGCCAGAATATCGTGTAGCCACGACCAAAATAAATGGCCAGGCGGTTACCTCCGGTCAGCCCGATACCATCCGCGCACTTATGCCTGTAGAAATCGAAGGCGTGGTAACCGATACGGTCGGAAATCTGCTGAATGGTTTTAATGGTCGGGTTTTTGTTACAGTATTTGACAAAGCTCAAACATTGAGTACTTTGGGCCAAGACGTGGGTAGTATTGTCCGCAAATTCAATGTTCAGCGCAACATTATCTTCAAAGGAAGTGCACAGGTAACCAATGGCACTTTTAAAGTCTCATTTGTAGTGCCAAAAGACATTAACTACACCTACGGAAATGGCAAAATCAGCTATTATGCTGAAAATGGAACGCCATTAGATGCATCTGGAGGAGATGAAAATATCGTTGTGGGAGGCAATGCTGGTTTGGTACAGGATGACACGCCACCTGTTGTTCAAGCCTTTCTTAACACGGATGCTTTTGCTTTTGGTGGAATAACGGACAACAATCCAAAAGTTATGGTGAAATGTTCGGATGATTATGGCATGAACGTAACGGGTACCAGTATTGGTCACGATCTTACCGCTGTACTGGATGGAAATGTGTTGGAAACCTTGGTACTCAATGAGTTCTATGAAAGTACCCAGGGAGATGCGCGGAAAGGTGAAGCCATTTATCCGTTGCGGAATCTTTCGGCAGGTCGTCATACGCTTCAGGTTAAAGGCTGGGACATTGCCAACAATCCCGGAGAGGGCTACACTGAGTTTGTGGTAGCGGAAGATGGAAAAGCGGCATTAGCGCATGTGCTAAATTATCCAAACCCATTTACAACCAACACTTATTTTCAGTTTGAGCATAATTTGGCCAGTCAAATTTTGGATGTACAGGTGAGTATCTTCAGTGTATCGGGGCGCTTGGTAAAAACCATACAACAGACGATCACGAATAACGATGGATTTCGTGTTTCAAGTGATGTACAATGGGATGGAAATGATGAATATGGCGACCCGCTCGCTAGAGGTGTGTACCTTTACCGGGTGAAAGTACGGGGCACAGATGCCATCGGTACCAGTAGTACCGCTCAAAGCGATTTTGAAAAACTAGTTATATTAAAATAATTTTAGCCACTAATTGCACGGATTTTCATGAATTAAAACTGTTATTCGTGAAAATTCGTGCAATTGGTGGTAGGCAACCCAAAACAAAATTTTAGCACCAAAACTTTACAACTAAATTCACTGCTTTTTATCATGAAGAAATTACTCGCACAGTCGCTGTTCATTTTACTCTTGGTGCTAGCCACAATAACGGCCAATGCTCAAGTTTTTGCCAGATGCCAGGATGGACAAAGCTTTTCATTTAATCCACTAACCGGTCAACTAATTCCTACTGGTGAAAAATGTGCCAACGCTGTCACCTCGGCTGTTCCATTCCTCCGAATTGTACCTGACGCTCGCGGCGGAGCTATGGGTGATGTAGGTATTGCTACCTCGGTTGATCCAAACGGGATGCACTACAATCCATCCAAATTGGCATTCGCAGACAAAAACGTATCCATATCAGCCACTTATACCCCATGGATGCGCAATCTCGGCCTGAATGATGTCTACCTCGCCTATCTCTCTGGTTACTACCGCTTGGACAAATTTCAAGCGGTCGGTGCCAGCCTTCGCTATTTTTCTTTGGGCGATATCGAGTTCACCGACGAGACCGGTCAATCACTGGGTCAAGGTCGTCCCAATGAATTTGAATTTACAGGGGCTTATGCCCGTAAATTGACCGACAAGTTTTCTGCTGCTGTAGGAGCTAAATTTATCTACTCCAATCTGGCTACCGGTCGGGTCGTAGAAGGCAACGAAATCAAGCCTGGGATTGCAGGTGCTGCAGACATTTCCGTAACGTATAAAACACCCGTAAAAATGGGTGAAAATAAAGGTGAATTCACTTTTGGTACAGCAATCAGCAATATCGGTTCTAAAATCACTTACACCAACTCAGTCAATCGCGATTATATCCCAACAAATCTGGGTGTTGGAGCTGGGCTGAAACTTCAATTGGATGAATTCAACTCCATCACATTTAGTACCGATTTCAACAAACTGCTCGTTCCAACCCCTCGTCCAGACCTCGGTGATGCGGATGGGAACGGTGTTGTTGACTATAAAGAATACTCACCCGTGCGCGGTGTCTTCAAATCTTTTGGCGATGCGCCGGGTGGTTTTTCGGAAGAAATAAAGGAAATCACTTTGGGTGTTGGTGCTGAATACTGGTATGACGACCAGTTCGCAGTGCGTATCGGGCATTTCCGTGAACACTATTCCAAAGGAAACCGCAAATATTTCAGCGTTGGCCTTGGTGTGAAATACAACATCTTCGGCTTGAACTTCAGTTACCTGGTTCCTACCAGCAACCAGCGCAACCCACTGGATAATACACTTCGTTTTTCTCTCCTGTTCGACTTTGAAGCTTTTGAGGGCGAAGACGATTAATAAGCAATCATTTGATTCATTTAAAAAAGCGAGCTGCCCAATCAGAGGCAGCTCGCTTTTTTTGTAAATTTTCTCTTTCTTTGTAAATGAAATCGTTCCTGCTTCTTGTTTCCCTTTTCTTCTCCAATTTTTGCTTTTCTCAAACGTATAATTATTTCGTTTTAGAAAAACTCCCACCCTCCATCAACTCCACTTATGACGAAATAACCCCCGTGCCCAGCCGAGATGGCCGCACCATCTTTTTCACCCGGCTGGGACATCCAGACTATAATCGTACGCTTTTAATTGACAGCGTGGATATGGCGATTAAACTACCTCCAGAAAGATACCCCGCGGCTTTAGCAGATGTCTATTCGCAAATTGCCGGCAAACCCATTTCCACACCGGAGCGCTCCGCATTTAACCAGGACGTCTGGATTGCACGAGGTGACTCCTTTGATTTTTCTGCGGTAGAACACCCAGGCTATCCTTTGAACAATGCCTTACCCAACAGCATCGTGACCATTACGCCGGATCCCAATGCATTTTATGTTATCAACCAATTTGAGCGAAACGGAAATATGGATCGGGGTTTTTCGCTTGTTCGGCGCACTTCCGACAGCATTGGTTGGAGCTTTCCTAAGTCCGTGGAAATAACGGACTATTACACCATCACATCGGATGTAAGTCTGACCATGAGTTTTGACGGCAAGGTCCTGATACTTTCTGCCATCCGATCTGACTCTCGGGATATGGATTTGTATGTGTGTTTTCGAGAAGGCGAAAACAAATGGGGCGCACCGCAGCATCTGGGCAATGTCATAAACTCCGATCGCAGGGAAACCACCCCATATCTTTCTGAAGATAATGAGACCTTGTTTTTCTCCTCAGCCCGAACGGGGGGCGCTGGCGGAAATGATCTCTATACTTCCCGTCGTTTGGATGACACCTGGAAAAACTGGTCCTCGCCCGCTTTACTGTTTGAACCCATGAATTCCAAGTTTGATGAAAGTCAGCCCTATTTCAACATGACTTCTGGATTTCTTTACTTCACCTCCAAGCGCGATGGAAACAGTGATATTTACCGGGTACGAATAGCCCCGCCGCAGGCGACTGAGCTGGAAGTGGTGGGGCGGGTTTTAAACAGCAAAACGCGGCAGTTGATTCAGAATGCACGCGTGTATTATGGAGCATCCGGGGATCCGCACAATGCCTTATCAGCCGCTGATGGAACCTTTCGTTTAAAAATACCCAAGGGAGTAAAATTTGACCTCATACCTGAAAAAGGTGGATTTTCTGGCCAAACCGAGGAGGTACTATTCCGGCGTGATTACTACTACTTTCGGGAGCAGTACCTGGATCTACTCCTCGATCCGTTGGAATTAAATGCCAAAATTGAACTCCGGCCTATTTTCTTTCAGCAATCCAAAGCCATTATTCTGGAAGAGTCTTACGGGGAATTAGAGCGACTCGCCACCCTGCTTTTAGAAACCCCCAACCTTCACATCCGTATTGAAGGGCATACCGACAATATTGGAAAGGCCGAAGACTTGTATAGGCTTTCAGAAGAAAGGGCAGGTGCACTCCGTAATTTTTTGATTCAAAGAGGCTGTGCAGCGTCACGGATTGAAACCAAAGGACATGGACCAAAATTTCCGATCAACGAAAATAACTCTGAAGAACTTCGATCCAAAAATCGTAGGGTAGAGATCATTGTTACTAAAATTTAGGGGCTGTTTTAGTAAATACAATCTTACTTGTTTAAGGGGAATAGTTTTGCAAAAGTGCTTTCCATAATCGTCTAGCTTCCCTAAATATCAAGAAGCGCGTGTCATTCTGAGCGAAGCGAAGAATCCGAGAGCGAAGCGAAGAATCCGAGAGCGAAGCGAAGAATCCGAGAGCGAAGCGAAGAATCCGAGAGCGAAGCCCGAAAATAGAACCCTCGCTCTCGTCCCGACCTTTCGGGATTCGCTTCGCTCAGAATGACACAACTGCTTGGTTTTCGCACCTGAATAAAAAAGGTGTTTTGAATGCTTAACGCTTGAAGGTTTGTTCCACGTGGAACATTTGATACTAGACTCAAATCACTTTAGCAATTGCAAATAAAGGAACGCAACATCATGTTTCGTGACCTTGATGACCATACTTATATTGTTCCACGTGGAACAACACAAGCCTAATCACTAGACATTCGAACACGGTGAAAAGTTTGGATTTCGATTTACTTACCTTTGTCTGTACTTTAGAACATAGGCAATGCAGACCATTCAGAACTTTATCAATGGGGAATTTGTACCGCCAATCGCGGGCAAATACATAGATAACTTCAATCCAGCCACAGGAACTCTGTCAGGTAAAATACCAGATTCAGAGGTTGAAGATATCGAAATGGCCGTCCGTGCAGCCACTGCTGCATTTCCCAATTGGGCGAATATATCGCTCGACCATCGGCATGACATACTCCGAGCCGTGGCCGATGGGATCCTCCAAAATCTTGACGAGCTCGCCGCCGCAGAAAGCGCTGATTCAGGCAAGACGGTGACCACTGCACGTACCGTGGATATCCCGCGTGCCGCACAGAATTTTAAATTTTTTGCTACTGCACTCTTACACTTCGCTTCGGAAAGCCATCATGCACCGGGATCATTGAGTTATACCCTGCGCCAGCCTTTGGGTGTGGTGGGTTGTATCTCTCCCTGGAATTTGCCTTTATATCTTTTTACCTGGAAAATTGCACCTGCGCTAGCGACAGGAAACTGTGTCGTGGGCAAGCCTTCAGAGGTGACTCCACTCACCGCATTTCTCTTGGGAGATATTTGTAATAAGGCGGGTCTGCCACCTGGAGTCCTAAACATCGTGCATGGCTTGGGACCAACAGCAGGGGAGGCCATCGTTCGTCACCCGAAAATCAAAGCCATTTCATTCACCGGTAGCACCCGAGCGGGCTCGGAAATTGCACGCATCGCCGCACCCGTGTTTAAGAAATTGAGCCTGGAATTGGGCGGCAAAAATCCCAATATAATCTTCGCCGACTGTGATTATGACAAGATGTTGGAGACTACCGTGCGTTCCTCCTTTAATAATCAAGGCCAGATTTGTCTCTGCGGTTCGAGAATCTATGTAGAAAAAAGCATTTACCCACGCTTCAAAAAAGACTTTGTGGAGCGAGTAAAAAACATAAAAATCGGAGACCCCAGTGATCCTGCCAACCACTTGGGCGCCGTCGTTTCGAAGATGCACTTTAAAAAAGTATTGGACTGTATTGAACTTGCAAAAGAGGAAGGTGGACAAATTATTGCAGGCGGTACAGCACTACAGATGCCAGCGCCCTTTGATAATGGCTGGTATATCGCACCCACCGTGATCGAGGGTTTGTCCGCCGAATGCCGAACCAATCAGGAAGAAATTTTTGGACCCGTGGTTACGATCCAGTCTTTTGATACCGACGAACAAGCGCTTGAAATGGCAAACTCAACAGCCTACGGACTGAGTGCAAGCGTATGGACCAACAACCTCCAGCGGTCTCAGCACTTTGCAGCAAACCTCCAGGCAGGTATTGTTTGGGTGAATACCTGGATGCTGCGCGATTTGCGCACGCCTTTTGGTGGTGTTAAAAATTCTGGAGTAGGTCGGGAAGGTGGCTGGGAAGCAATGCGCTTTTTTACCGAAGCCAAGAATGTGACTTTTGGGTGATTTGGTGATAAGGTGATTTGGTTATTTGTGCTACACAAGCTTGGCCGGTCACCAGTAGAAATGCCAGGCTTTGGTGAAACAAATAACCAAATCACCTTATCACCAAATCACCACATGACAAATTGTCTCTGGCACAATTATCGCCAGCATAGCGTTGAAAGTAACCTACGCCCGCCGTTTCAATACTCAACGCTATCTATCATGTTTGATTTCCTTGCATCAGAAGGAGTACCCGGAGTGTCCTCTTCTGCCCCACGAACGGCTGCCGATTTGGATGGCACTTTGCTTGATACCTACTCAAGAACTGTGTCCGGTGTTGCCAGGCAAGTAAGTAGTGCCGTGGTTCATTTGAAAGTTCAAAAACCAGATAATCCGCAAAACAGGTCCAGACAAAATCCCGGTGGAAACGGCCAAAATGTCGGATCCGGCAGTGGCTTTATCATCAGTACCGATGGCTTTGTAGTGACGAATAGCCATGTGGTAAACGGCGCAACACACATCGAAGCGAGCCTTCCCGATGGCCGAAGTTTTCATGCCCTAACCGTGGGAGACGATCCTTCCACAGATATTGCCGTGGTAAAAATTGATGCCGACAATTTAACGCCCACCCGTTTTGGCGACAGCAACCAACTTCAGGTCGGCCAAATAGCCATCGCCATTGGTAATCCATTTGGCTTCCAATATTCCGTGACCGCTGGAGTAGTGAGTGCACTGGGTCGTACCCTCCGCACCCAAACGGGTCGCTTGATTGATGATGTAATTCAAACAGATGCAGCACTCAATCCGGGTAATTCGGGCGGACCCTTGGTGGATTCTTTTGGTCGGGTCATCGGCGTAAACACCGCCGTGATTTTACCCGGACAAGGTTTGTGTTTTGCGGTGGCTTCCAATTTAGCAAAGTTGGTTGTGGGTAAATTGATCCTCGAAGGACGTGTTCGCCGAGGCATGTTGGGCATCGGAGCGCAGGCTGTTCCCTTGCCTTCTAAATGGCTCAATGCATTGGAGATCAATACCAAAGGTGGCATCCAGGTTCAGAGTGTAGAGCCAGGTGGCTCCGCAGACAAGGCAGGACTTCGTGCCGGCGATATCATCGTTCAGTTCGAGGGCAAGCCCGTTGATTCCATTGATACTTTGCACAAAGTGCTCGATGAAGCGTCGATTGGAAGGAATATAAGCCTGTGGGTTTTGCGGGATGGGAACCTGAAAAGTATGACGGCGGTTCCTGCGGAGATGCGATGAGGCCGATCTTTTTTGACAGGATTTGAAGGATAAAGAGGATTTTTTTATTTGTGCAAGAAACTAAGTTTCTCCCTAGCGAAGTTTTTTAATATTAAATACTTAAGTAATTTATAATTTTTGTTTCATATTTTTCAATATAAATTCCTGCATTAAACTTAAATATCGGAATATATGACTGTATAAAAAACCTAACCTGCTCAATATCAAACCTTTTTGTCTATAAACGGTTTGTTTCAATAGTTATCAACAGGCCAATTTTTCAATCCTTCTACATCATTGGTTCTCAGCGGATTTTAAAAAGAGCGAATGTTAGAATGGCGTGTGGATAAGCTCCGATTCATGAACAAGTTTTCACAACAGTACACCCAAGTTGGGGTAATAATCCAGTATCAACAATGAGGTCTGTGCATAAGCCTATACTCGCAAACGTGGGTTAACAACAGGCCGTTCTTCTAAAAATTTAACGGCCTCTTTCCCAACGTTTGAAGGTTTTAGTGTTAAGAAATAGACAAGTGCTTGATCTTAAAAAGGATACTTTGTGGGCAATCTGTTGGCAAGGCTGGTAACTTCTATGTAAAGCCGTTTTTACTTTTTAAGTTATGACGTTATCCACAAACTAACAGCCCTTATGATGCCCGTAGGGAGTATTTTTTAAACCATCTAAATTTCATAGAAAGGAGTCAAAGATGGAAAACTCAAAGTCGAAAGGGCTCTACTTTTGTTTTAAGTTTTTTCGGGTGAAACACATAGGCAGATAGAACACATAGGTTTTAACTACGGAAGGACAAACTGCCTATGTGTCCTATGTGTTTCAAAATAAACACAACAAACGCTCTTTTTAAACATGCGCTTTACAGACGATTTCAATATTTCTCGCGCGGTCAAGATCTGGCTCATCACCGGGCTGGTCATGATCTTTTTTCAAATCATCATTGGCGGTGTCACACGCCTGACGGGGAGCGGACTGAGCATTACCCGCTGGGAAATTGTAACCGGAAGCATTCCGCCGCTCAACGAAGCCGACTGGCAGTCAGAGTTTGAATTGTATAAGCAAACCCCTCAGTATCAAAAAATTAACCAAGGAATGTCGCTGGGTGATTTCAAGTTCATCTATTTCTGGGAATACTTTCACCGCTTGTGGGCACGACTGATGTTTTTTGTTTTTGTCATCCCGTTTGCCTGGTTTTTGTGGCGGGGAATGATGTCGAGACGACTCTTGCCCAGGATGTTAACGGTGGTGGCACTGGCCGGCCTTGAAGGATTTTTTGGTTGGGCGATGGTGGCCAGTGGATTAATCAAGAGACCCTGGGTAAATGCCTACAACCTGACGCTGCACCTCTGCATGGCTTTGGTGATTTTTACCTACTTGTTGTGGACTTGGTTTTTAGCGGCTTCGCCTAAGTTGCCTGAGTTTTCGAGTCCTCGATTTCGACGTTTTGCGTGGACGATATTTGGGGTGGCATTTTTCCAGATCGCACTGGGGGCCATAATGTCGGGTTCGAAAGCTGGACTATTTTTCCCGACCTGGCCTGATATGAATGGAGAATATTTTCCCAGTATTTTACTGGATGGCAGCCACTGGACAGTAGATAGTTTTATCCACTATGATACCAATCCATTCATGCCTGCATTGATTCATTTTTTGCACCGCAACACGGCTTACCTACTAACGTTCATGGTGTCGTACTTTGTGTGGAAAATATTCAAAGAAAATATTTCCCCACTTTTAAGGCGAAGCGGCTGGTGGCTTTTGGCTGCAGTGGCTGTACAGGTGCTATTGGGTATTTTCACGGTGATCAATTGCAAAGCCAGTATCCCGGTTGATCTGGGCGTAGCACATCAGGGTGGCGCTGTGGTGTTGTTGAGCGTGGTGCTTTGGATATGTTACCAGTTGCGTACCAAGTAGTAATATTGAGATATTGGATTATTGTGAGACGTTCACATGTGCATGATCTTAGTTTGCCGCTTTTTTCTACTTTTGCCCATACCACCAAAAACTTTTGCCGAATCACTTAGAAACATCCCTCGCATGAATTATCAGATAAAAGAAGAGGACGGTTTTAAATACATCGAAACCGGCGGAGAAGGTACACCCCTTATGTTGCTACACGGACTATTTGGCGCGCTCAGCAATTTTGAGGACCTGGTCAATCACTTTTCGCACAAGCACAATGTGGTGATACCGCTTTTGCCCATTTACGAAATGCCCATTTTCCAAGTTTCCGTGGGGGGATTGGTAGATTTTGTGGCCAATTTTGTAGAATACAAAGGATATGATAAAGTGCATGTTCTGGGAAATTCGCTTGGGGGGCATGTAGGGCTATTGTATGTCATTGCGCATCCAGAGCGCATCGCGTCGGTTACGCTCACGGGAAGTTCGGGGCTGTACGAAAGCGCTTTTGGCACAGCATTCCCTAAGCGCGGGGACTACGAATACATCAGAGCCAAAACGGCGGCTACTTTCTACGATCCAGCTACGGCGAGCAAGGAACTGGTGGACGAGGTGTTTGGTATCGTGAACGACCGCGGCAAGGCAATCCGCGTGGTGGCCACCGCCAAATCCGCTGTGCGGCACAACCTTGGCGACAAACTCCACAAGATCAAAGCGCCCACCCTGCTCATCTGGGGCATGCAGGATATCGTGACCCCGCCATTTGTAGGGGAAAAATTTAAAGAGCTTATAGAAGACTCCCGCCTGTTCATGCTCGACAAATGCGGCCATGCGCCGATGATGGAAAAGCCGGCGGAGTTTAATAAGTTGTTAGAGGATTTTTTGGATGAGGTGGAGGGGAAGAAATAGGCTGCTTACCTGCAACGGAAAGACACCATTTATTCTAAATGGGTACGATGATAAACGCTCACCAGCGGTCAGAGAAATAAGTTGGTACCAAAGAAGCCGTAGCCGAAGTGAAGCGGAAACCTTGGGTTTCCACTATGGGGGGGCGTGCAGAGTCACCCAAAAACGTGCCGCGGCACGCCAACTCTATCCCACCGCTCCAACAATCTTCTTAACCGTCTCCGTATCTCCCATCGTATAATAGTGCAAACAAGGCACTCCGGCAGCTTTCAATTCCTTCGACTGCTGGGTGCACCATTCGATGCCCACTTGTTTGACGGCCTCATCGTCTTTGGCTTTTTGTACTTCGCGTACGAGGTCTTCTGGTAAATTGATGAAGAATTTGCGCGGGATGGAATTCAACTGGTATTTTTTGGTCAGCGGTTTTAGTCCTGGCACGATGGGTACATCAATGCCAGCATCGTGGCAGGCATTCACATATTCGAAGTATTTTTGGTTGTCAAAAAACATTTGCGTCACAATGTAGCCTGCGCCGGCCTCTACTTTTTCTTTGGTGAAATGAAGGTCCGTGCCAAAATTGGGCGACTCAAAATGTTTTTCGGGATAGCCTGCAATGCCTATACAAAAATCGGTGGGTTCCCCATTCTGGATGTTGAGGTCGAGGTATTTGCCATGGTTCATGCCGCCAATTTGTCGCACGAGATCCAGGGCGTATTTATGTCCGTCAGCTTCCGGGACAAACTTGTCTTCAAATTGTCGGGCATCGCCGCGCAGGGCCAGTACATTGTTGATCCCCAAGAAGTTGAGGTCAATGAGGGCATTTTCAGTTTCCTCTACCGAGAAGCCCCCACAAATAAGGTGCGGCACGGCATCCACGCCGTAACGGTGCATCAGCGCAGCGCAAATGCCTACTGTGCCGGGGCGTTTACGAATGGCCGTTTTTTCATAATACCCAGAGGGGCGTTTGTTGTAAATAAACTCCTCCCGGTGATAGGTTACGTCAATAAACGGCGGTTTGAACTCCATCAGCGCATCCAGCGTGTTGAAGATGGCCTGCATACTGCCGCCTTTCAAAGGCGGGAGCACTTCGAAGGAAACCAGGGTTTTCCCTTTTGCTTTTTGAAAATGTTCGGTGACTTTCAATTTGTTGTGGATTGGTGGATGGGTGGATTTGGTTATTTGTTCACCAAAGCTTGGCATTCGTACTTCCATGAAGGCAGGCTGGAATGCCAAGCGCTGGCTAACAAATAACCAAATCCCCCCATAATCAAATAAACATTATTTCTGTGCATTTGCCCGCGCCCTGAATTCAGCAGCTTGGGCAGTTTTGCCAATGGCTTCGTTGATTTCGGCCATAGACTCTAATGTTCGGATGTCTTCATATTGGCGGTTCAGCGCGAACTCCAGGAAGAAAAGGGCCGTTGTGGGGTCGTTTTTCTTTTTCCAATAGAATTCATAACCAACCCGGTAGCAAAAGGGCATGTACTTGTCCGCATTGGAGCCATCCAGATATTTCAGGTAGGCCGCAAGGTTTTTTCGGAAGGTAGTGTTGTAGGGTATCTTTTCCACCACCTCTTCCGCGACGTGAAAGAACTTGTCGAGTTGGTGGTCAATGTCGAAGCGGGCAGCAGCCACATTGAATTTCATAATTAACGCTGCGCCGTAATTAGGGTTTATCTCCAGCGAACGTTTAATGTGATATTCCATTTCTGTGACCAATCTTTTGCGTTCTTCCTGGTTCTTTTCTTTCACATACTTTTCTTCGTAAAGCCCTGTGGCATAAAAACAATGGGAGCGAGCGCTGCCCTCAGAATCCCGCACGGCAGCGCGGTTGAGTGTAAATCCGCTCTGCCAATCCGGTACACGCGTGACCACACGATATGCATACGCCCCAGCAATCATTGCAAGAATAATCATGCCCAATGGATATGCCGAATCAGGTTTTTCTTTGAGCCATTCGGGCAATTTTCGGGCAAAAAACCACCCCGCCAAAATGCAAAAACCCAACGATGGCATATATAAAAACCGCTCGTTCATAAAGGTGCCCACAGACACAAACAGATTTGAAACAATGCTGAGTGTCAGGAGGTAAAACAAAATAGCATAAGCCGGAACGCTGCGTTTTCGGATGTTCCAAAGCGCCCAAACACCCATGCCCACATTGAGCACAAGCCCCAACAAGGCCCGCCAATCAGACCAGCTTACTTTGGGAACATGGTAAGGATAATAGTCAATGGTGAGCGGGTGGGGCACAAAAAGGAGTTTCAAATACCAACCCAGCGTTAGGAAAATAGTCGCTGTTTCTTCCTGGCCAGTCATGCCATAAAAGGGATTGTTCATAATATCTGTATTGGCAATTTTGCCCGGATTAATCCAATAGCCCAGCGCTTCGTAACGCGCCCAGATAAAAATGACCGCAGCGGCGAGCAGTGGCAGCGTGGCTCTCAGGGCTTGTGGCAATGGAACCTTCGTGAAAAACCACACCGTTAACGGGATAACAACCACAAACGTCAGGGCATTTTCCTTAGCGAACATTCCAAGCAGCAACGAAACTCCTGAAAGCAGGAGCCACCACCAGCCTTTTGTGTCGAAATATTTGAGTGTGGCCCACAAGGCCCCAAGTCCACCCAGCAGGGCCAAAATTTCGTCGCGGCCCTTGATATTTGCCACACATTCCACATGCAGCGGGTGCAGCATATACAGTGCCGAAGCTATAAAGGGAAGGGAAGTATACCATTTCCCTCCATCCCGAGTGGGAAACAGGCCGAGCAGGATTCGGTAGATTAATAATCCTGTGAGACCATACAACAGTACATTGAAAAAATGGCCCGCCGCAGGTTTATTGGGCCCAAAAATCTCGACTTCCATTGCAAAGGTTGCCAAAGATAGCGGGCGATAACGACCGCCTTCCAACAAAAACTTAGGTTCCTTGAAGTAGCCCATGAAGCTGTCCGAGCTGAAAATTTGGCGTATTCCGGCAAATCCTTTCTGAACATACTCGTTCTTCCAGTACACCATCTCGTCGTCCAGCACATAGCCATAATTGAGTCCGATGTAGTAGAGCGCAAAGGCCAATGCCAGCAGAATTAATGCAGGAATCCAATGATTACTCCAAAAACCGGGACCGAAGATCTCCGTAAGCGGGATCGGAGCCTTTTTTTCTTTTTTGTTAGAAGACGTTGTAAGCTTCTGAACAGGTACGGGCCTGGATTTGCTTTTTGCAGCCATAACGAAATCAAGATTGTGCAGTAGGTTCCACCGTGGGCTTGGGGGAACAGTGTCAGGGTAATGCCTTACCTTGATCGTGAAGAACAGGGATGACGCAGATGAGATCCGGTTTTAAGTGTATATCCGTGTCTCATCCGCGTCATCCGTGTTCTAAATGATCAAGGCGTAAGTCGGGGCAAAAGTAGAATGATTGCCAGCATTTTTTGCCAGTTTCCGTCATTATGGAATTTCAATCAAAGGGCCCCGTCTTTTTAACGATTTCAAAACATAAGGCCGCCCAACGGACTTTAGCAAGGCTGCCGTCTTGCCCCAGAACCCAGTTTTTTAATGTTTCAAAATTGACAATATGAATAATCTCTTCCGATTTATTGCAGTATGGGGCTTACTTGTCCCAACCATTTACACGTTTGACTTAAAAGCCCAAGCCTGTGTTGATTCCTCGCTGATTGATCCTAATGCCATTTGTATCACCCTTTTCGATCCAGTTTGTGGGTGCGACGGCGTGACCTATGGCAATTCCTGCGAAGCGGTCAATTTTGGTGGGGTCACTTCCTGGACCCCCGGTGCATGCGACACCATTGACTGCTTTGACAATTGCTTGTACGAATTTGAATACGAACTCAATGGAACATCGCTACATGCCGAGTTTGACTTTGGCGACATTGACCCGCCGTTCTTTTTCTTTGTAAACTGGTCACTGGATGGCGGCGCGACCACCGGATCAGGGCTTGATTTTGTGCATCTTTTTAACGAACCGGGCACACACACGCTTTGTGCTACCTACCCAACGGGCGATTTTAGCCCTGAAACCTGTACGGTTTGCCGGGCATTTGAGGTGACCACACTTTGTGTTGACCCTAATCAAATTGACTCGGTGCCTTGCCCCGCTGTCTACATCCCGGTTTGTGGTTGCGATGGAGTAACCTATGGCAATTCGTGTGAGGCTTACAACTACGGGGGAGTCGCTTCCTGGAAACCAGGGGTTTGTGGGAGTATCTGCAATAACCTTTTTGTGGATTTTATTGGAGAAAACACGGGCGGTTCACTAACCGTCTGGACTTTTCAGGAGGAATCTGTATTTCCTGGCGGTATCATCAGCAGTTGGTTTTGGGACTTTGGGAATGGCCAAACCTCCATGGAAGAAGCGCCCACCCTCAACTTCCTGGATCCGGGCGAATATGAGGTTTGTCTCACGGTTTCCGGGCTTTTTGCTGATGGCACACAATGTGGCGGGACCATTTGTAAAAAAATAACCGTGGCCGGGCAAACCTGTGTTGACCCCTCTGTGATTGACCCGAATGTCCTTTGTAACGCCGTGTACGACCCGGTGTGCGGTTGCGATGGGATTACTTACCCAAACGAATGTGTGGCCTATAACTACAATGGAATTACCACCTGGACGCCCGGCATCTGCCCCAACGAATGTGTGAATCCTGCCTGGATTGACTCCTCCGCCATCTGTTTTGAAATTTACGCCCCCGTGTGCGGCTGCGATGAGGTGACTTATGACAATGAATGCTATGCTATTCGATACGGCGGCGTCACGTCGTGGACCAAGGGTGTTTGCTGCACCAATCAGGAATGTAAGGCATTTTTTGAAGTGGAAATTATGCCCGGAAATACAATTCTGGTCAAAAACCTGTCGCTCAATGCCGAGGCATCCAGCCTGAATTTTGGAGATGGCTCGCCGTTGCACCCCGGTGTTTTCGACACCGTGACGCATACGTACCCTGCTCCCGGCAGTTATCAAATCTGTCTGGACATCAGCAATTTCGCTGGCACCTGCACGGATAAGTACTGCACGCTTATCAACTTCACCAGCAAAGTGAACGATCCAAATGCGCTTGGAATTCAAATGGAGATCTCACCCAATCCAGCGAATTCCCAAGCGGGGGTCAGCGTGAGCGGTGCAAATCCACGACAGGCAATGCTGTTGGATGTTTTTGGGAAAAAAGTGTGGGAAAAAACGTTGTTGGATTCCAATTTTGAAGTTGAAACGGGTGGACTTCCAGCGGGGGTTTATTTGCTTCAGGTGCTGACGGATAAAGGGATGGCGGTGCGAAAATTGATGGTGGCTAGGTGAATAAAACATTTTAAATATTACACTTCAAAAAAACAGCGCGGGCCTCGCATTACACGAGGCCCGCGCCTTTATAATCAGATAGTCTAACTTGCAAAAATTATCGTTTGCCAAAAAGCCCGCCCAGCACACTGCCCAGCAAATCACCGCCTGATTGCTGTTGCTGCTGTCCGCCACCGCCCATTACTGAGCCAAGGATATTGCCCAGCAAATCGCCCATGCCGCCTTGTTGTTGTGCTTGCTGGGCGCCGCCCATGAGCACATTGGCAAGGCTGCCGAGGTCAAGACCGCCCTGGCTTCTTGCTTTGCCCAGTACGCTCATAACGATGGGCGCCAGAATGGGTAGCAATTTCATTACCTGACCGGCGCTAAGGCCAGAAGATTGTCCGATTTGCTCCGCAGCCACTTCCTGACGGTCGCCTAGGATGTGATTGAGCATACCTGTGCCGTTGGTAGCGCGCGTATCCTGACCGCTGCCTTGCATCATTCCACCCACCATGCCCGCCAAATCGTCGAGTATGGAGCCATCGTGGTCGCGATCAAGTGCACTGGCAAGCGAAGAAAGGCCGCCTTCCGAACTTGCATTGTTGGCAAGACCGCCTAACAGGGTGGCAAAAATGCCGTTGGTCGCTTGAGCCGTCTGTTCAGGCTCTGCTCCGATGTGCTGAGAGAGTTGGCCGAGCATTTGATCGGAAACTTGACCTTGAAGGATGTCCATTAAGTTCATAATCAGAAACTTATATTGTTGGTTAAAGTGAAAGGGAACAATGTCCCATAATTCGCAGCTAAGTAATAATTTTATCTTTGACTGCTTAAGCCGCACTATGACGCAAAGGTGTTCAAAAGTATCGGCTAGATTTTCAATTCGGCACAAATTTGGCTAGTCTGGGAAAATATTTTTGCGGGAATCCAACAAGTTTTGAGAAAACCCGCAATTTTGGGCTGCGCTCCGACCAACAATTTAAGGCAGGTTGCGTTTCCTCATTCTCGAGACCCGACCACCACCCATGGATTATCGCGCTGCCAAACAATTTATTCTTTCCAAACTCCGCGACGAGCTGCCTGACCGATTGGTGTACCATGGGATACACCATACGCTCGATGTGCTGAAAATGGCCTCGGAACTTTGCGATAGCGAGGGCGTGAGCGATCACGAACGGGTCTTGGTAAAAACGGCTGCCCTTTTTCACGACGCTGGTTTTGTCAAAAACAAACACGCTGGCCACGAAGTAGAGGGTTGTGCATTGGTTCGGGAACATTTACCAAAATTTGGGTACAAACCTTCTGATGTTGAGTGTATTTGTGGAATGATAATGGCCACCAAAATACCACAATCGCCTAATACCCTCCTCGAAGCAATTCTTTGTGATGCCGATCTTGACTACCTTGGCCGCGACGATTTTTATACCATCGGTGGAACCCTTTTTGAGGAACTTCAATCCTATCAACTTATTGGCGATGAGCAAACATGGAATCGTCTTCAGGTGAGTTTCCTGACCGCCCATCGTTTCCATACCCAGACCAACAAGGCTTTGCGAGAACCCGTAAAAAATCGCTATCTGGAAGATTTACAGGACCTTGTATCAACCTATGCCTAACACGATTGCTGCGCCTGAGGATGGGCTAATTGACTTTTTTCGCAAAAATTTATTGGACTGGTCGGTGCAAAACCCCCGGCCTATGCCTTGGAAAGGCGAGCGCGACCCTTACAAAATCTGGCTTTCTGAAATCATTTTGCAGCAGACCCGCGTGGAGCAGGGTTGGCCTTATTATCAAAAATTTGTAGCGAAATATCCAAGCGTGCGCCAGCTCGCGGAGGCCCCGGAAGACGAGGTCATGAAACTCTGGGAAGGGCTTGGCTATTACACTCGTGCCCGCAACCTTCATGCCGCTGCCAAGCACATAGCATTTGAGCTGGACGGGGTTTTCCCCCATACCTACCATGATATCCGCGCGCTCAAGGGGGTTGGGGCGTACACTGCTTCTGCCATTGCCTCCTTCGCTTTTGGATTACCCCATGCGGTGCTGGATGGCAATGTTTACCGGGTGTTGGCCCGATTCTTTGGGATAGAGATGGCTACCGATGCTGCTTCGGCACAAAAACAATTTGCTGCGCTTGCTCAAAACCTGCTCAACCCCAACAACCCTGCAGCACACAATCAGGCCATGATGGATTTTGGGGCCACCCTTTGCACACCTCAGCAAGCGCGTTGCCCAGATTGCCCTTTTCTCACCAAATGTCGCGCATTTCTGACCGATAAAGTGGGCGAATTGCCGTTGAAATCAAAAGGGCTCGTCAAAAAAAAGCGGCAGTTCTACTATCTGGTGCTCCGCCACCAGGGAGACTACTTTGTGCGAAAGCGTACGGAAAAGGATATCTGGCGTGGGCTCTGGGAATTCCCTCAGCTGGAAGGGCCAATTCAGGAGTCGCCTTTTGGGGCGGAGGCTATTCGAGCCTCCGAGCCTTTCCGCCAATTGCTTACCCACCAAGCGGTCACGGCTGTATTTTTTGAAATTGATTTGCCCGACGATGCCCCTGAAGAAGTTTTTAAAAAACCGCTTTTAGAGGGCTGTGAGCGTATTACTCAAAAAAAACTGAAAAAAAATTTTGCATTTCCTAAGGTGATTGATTGTTTTTTAAAAAACAATGTTCTAACTTTGAATTGAACTTTAATCAAATCACGTTTAAACAATTTTACAAAGTTATGATTAACAAAGTAACCCTCGTCGGCCACCTTGGTGGCGATCCTGACATCCGTACCTTGGAAAATGGTACGACCGTTGGCCGCTTTTCTCTTGCCACCAACGAAAAGTACAAAGACAAAGACGGCAACTGGCAGGAAACAACCGAATGGCACAACGTTGTTGTGTGGCGTGAACTCGCAGAACGCGCCAAAATCTTGAAGAAAGGAAGCACGGTGTACATTGAAGGGAAAATCTCTTATCGGAAATACACCGATAAAGAGGGGGTTGAAAAAAACCTGACCGACATCGTGGCAAGCACTTTCCGTTGGCTCGACAAACGCGAAGGTGGAAGCAATGGCTTTGAAAGTCGTTTTCCAAGCACTGAACCTGCTGTGATGCCCAGTAATCGGGGCGCCGAACTAGCGGGTGCAGCTTCCTCCATGCCCGCAGACGCTCCTCCGGCTACCGAAGGAGATGATCTGCCATTCTAACCTGGAGGCTCGTCGTCTCTAAGGATGATGGTGGTTTATTGGGTTGATAAAGGTGGATGATTTTTCACTTGAAAAGGCAAGAAATTGCCATTCATAGCGTGTAAAAAAGAAACCTTTGTCAACCCATAAACTTTTATCAACCTTTGAAACTTCTTCCAACCAAACCTATGGGCTGGTTACTTTTCATTTTCCTGAACTATTTTCTTTGCCTGCTGGTCGAGCGGGCACTGGTAGGTGTATCGTCTCACGATCTTGATGTACTCCGGGGCGAAGAAGGCCGCGCTGCGCGTCAAGCCACGGCCTTAAGTGTGGAAATTCGCCCTACGTTGGCCGCCCTGTTACTTGCGAGAATACTGCTCTTAACGCTAGCAGGCGTTCTTACGGCGGTTTTTGTGCTAGATTCAGCGGAAATTAACGATTGGCTTTTCAGGGTTTCAGCATGGAGTGGCTTTTCTTCTCTGATAGTCTGGGGAACTGTGGGGGTGATATTGGCGCTTGGTCTATCGCTCGTTATTTGGGGATTGCAAAAAATTGATTTTCAAAAAAATAGCTCCGGCCTTTTTTTGAAGCGCTTATGGTGGATTGCCTTTTTTTGGAAAGCAATTTTTAAAGTTTTCACCCAAAAAGAAAAAAATTATGAAGCAGTAGGAGAGGGCAAAGAACCCGTAGATAACAACTCCGATGCCAGTAGTGCAGCCAGCGAAAAACTGGAGATGGAACTATTGAAAAGTATCGTCCAATTTGGAGACGTCACGGTAAAGCAGGTGATGCAACCACGCTCTAAAGTGGTTTCTGTGGATTTCAGAATAGGATTTCATGAACTGCTTGAAGTAGTGCGCCAGTCGGAGTTTTCGCGATTGCCCGTGTACGACGAGGATTTGGACAACATTACGGGAATCCTTTACGTGAAAGACCTGGTGCCACATTTGGACAAAGAAGAATCCTTTGAGTGGCAACCACTTATACGAACCAATGTGTTGATGGTGCCAGAGGCAAAACGGGGCAGCGAACTGTTACAAGAATTCAAGCAACTCCGAATGCACATGGCCGTCGTGGTAGATGAATACGGCGGACTCGCGGGCATCGTTACTATGGAAGATATTCTGGAAGAGGTGACGGGTGACATCCGCGACGAATTTGACGAGGAAAGTGAAATCCGCTACCGAAAAATTGACGATTTTACCTATCTCTTTGAAGGTCAGACACTTTTGAACGATGTGTGCCGCCTTGCAGGCCTCTCCCCCGGCACCTTCGATACCGTTCGCGGCACTTCCGATACACTTGCTGGCTTGGCACTCGAATTACGCGGCGATATCCCCGTAATCGGTACGGAGGTGACTTGGAACGGTTTTACGCTTTCCGTGACCATGGCCGATAAACGACGGATTGAACAGTTAAAACTAAGCCTTCCGAAACAGGCTCTTTCATAAAAAGCTCCCCTTTTCCTTAAAGTTCTTTTAAAGTATAGGGATGGCGGGTGACGCTTGTAGGTTTTTAAGTTTCAGACGTGGTACTTTTGTTCACGAATCGCCTGATTCAAACTACACCATCGTCTAATGAACAGACTCATCCTAGCTTTAATACTTGCCTGCATCTCCGGCTCTGTGCTCTTTGCTCAAGGCTCCAAGGGGCGTACGACTCCGCAAACAACGCTGGCGCCTAGCCCAACGGCTTCGAAGAGTCCAAAGACAAATCCTGCCGCTTCATCCGTTCAGGGGACGGATCGCAATGCTACTCCTCAGGTTTCTCAGAACCGTACGACTACAACTTTTGGCAACGCAAGCACCAAGCAAAGCAGCCAAAATAGGGCTGTTCGCCCTTCTGATTCAAAGGTGAATCGTCCGGCTACCTATGCTCCTCCCACGAATGCTTCGTCCGCAAAAGGCGGTACCAACGGCGCTACACAAAAAGTGGCTCCACTTAAAGCCTCTGAACGGGGCGTTGTAAAATGGATGACCCTGGAAGAGGCCCTGGAAAAGAGCAAGACGGAAAAACGGAAGATTTTTGTGGATATGTACACGGATTGGTGTGGCTGGTGCAAGCACATGGATTCTACCACTTTTGTGAATGCTACCGTAGCGAAATATCTCAATGACCATTACTATCCGGTCAAGTTCAATGCCGAGCAGGAGAAAGACATTGTATTCAAGGATAAAACGTACAAATTCAAGAAAAACGGAACCCGAGGCTATCATGAACTGGCAGCCCTGTGGCTCAATAACCGATTGTCATTCCCAACCGTCGTCTTTTTAGATGAAACCCAACAACTCATTCAGCCAGTGCCAGGGTACCAGGATGCTGTAAAAATGGATGCAATCATCAACTATTTCGGGTCAGACAGCCATAAAAAGACCCCTTGGGAGTCTTACGAGAAGAACTTCAGCAATAAAAGGTGAGATTGGACTAGGTGGGATATTTTTTTGTCGGACCTATCAGGGTTTTTGAAACCTTATAGGTCTCGATTTTTAAGTGCCTCCCGACAACGCACAAAAATCGGGGCTGCCACAAACTGTGACAGCCCCGATTGGCTTAAAATATAGCGGCGGTCGGCAATTAATGCACGACGCTTTTCTTCAATTCTTTGATGCGGGCTTTTTTGCCTACCAATCCGCGCAGATAGAAAAGACGGGCACGACGTACACGCCCACGCTTCACTACTTGTACATCCGCGACATTGGGGTTGGAGTACGAAAAGATACGCTCTACACCCACGCCGTGGGAAATCTTGCGCACCGTAAAGGTTTTTGTAAGGCCGTGACCGCTGATTTGGATCACATCGCCGCGATAATCTTGTTCGCGGGTCTTATCACCTTCTACAATCTTATAGGTGACGATAACGGTATCGCCTGTTTTGAAATCAGGGAATTTCGGCGCTGTCAGCATCTGCTGATGTACGAACTGTATGGCTTCCAACTCTTTCATTATATCGAAATTTGAATACGCTCAAAATTTAGAGGCGCAAAGGTAAAATTAGTTGCCGAAAAAAAAAATAATGTTTTGAAAAATTCCGATTGGCTGTTAATTCGTCGTTAAATTAAGTGTCTTAACACCAATAATTTGAACATCTTTCTTGTCTTTGCGTTCTCAACTGCTCGATTCAATTATTTCATCATTCCTAAATTTTTTGCTCACATGAAGAAACTACTCTTTCTACCCCTTTTGGCACTGCTTGTAATGGCTGCTAAAGTCCCATCTACTTATAAAGTTGACACCCAAAGTAGCGTAGTCGTTTGGACGGGCTACAAAGTGACTGGTAAACACACCGGAACCGTAAAAATCCAAAACGGTATGGTAACTACCGATAATGGTGTGCTCACAGGCGGTTCATTTGACATTGACATGAACAGCATAACCTGCACGGACCTGGAAGGCGAATACGCTGGCAAATTGGTAGGCCACCTCAAAAGCGACGACTTTTTGGGCGCTTCTGCTCATCCAAAAGCTACATTCGTGATTACGAAAGCGATTCCACAAGACACGAAAGGCAACTACAAAATTCTCGGCAACCTCACGATCAAAGGAACCACCAAAGAGGTGAAGTTCTTTGCAAACGTTGCAGAGGCCAATGGCATGGTGAATGCTGCTGGCAAAATCACCATTGACCGTTCCGAGTTCAACATGCGCTACGGCTCAGGTTCGTTCTTCGATGGTTTGGGCGATAAAACCATTTATGACGAGTTCGATCTTCAAGTATCGCTCGTAGCAAAGAAGTAATCATCTGATTTTCAATTAGAAAAGCCTCAAAAGGAACATTCCTTTTGAGGCTTTTCTTGTTTCAGGAAATCTGAAAGCGCAGATACTTGATCTTCCTCCCTGCAGCTAGATGGAAAGACTCGTACAATGTCTGGATGCCCAGTTCTGGAAAGGGGAGCGTGCCTGAATAAATATCTGATTCACTGAAAATCAGGTGATTGCGCTCGTCCTGAGCAATGGTGTCAAGTGTGAATTGATAAAAGTCTGGGTCATCGTGTTTTAGATGTACCAGTCCCCCCGCTTGAAGTATCAGTCTGTATTTATCCAAAAAATAAGGCGATGTGAGGCGGCGATTTTCTTTGCTGGCTCTTGGAAATGGGTCTGGGAAGGTGATCCAAATTTCGGCCACCTCGCCGGGCGCAAAAAAGTGGTCAATGATTTCGATGCGTGTGCGTAAGAAAGCAACGTTTGCCAAACCGGCCTCCAGCGCGGTTTTTGCACCTTTCCAAAGACGATTTCCTTTAACATCCACGCCAATAAAATTGCGGTTGGGGAAATTTTGTGCCAAGCCCACGGTGTATTCGCCGCCGCCACAGGCCAGTTCGAGCGTGATAGGGTGATCGTTTTTAAAATGTTCTTGGGTCCATTTTCCTTTCAGGTCTACGGGGATCATATCGGCCCCGACTAGTTGGGGCTGCTGTACATTGTAGCACTCATAAACGTTTGGGAATGAGAGCACTTCGGCGAATTTGCGTAGTTTGTTCTTACGAGCCACGGGTTTTTGCTAAAAATTAAAAGACGAACGTAACTATTCACCACATAACCAAATGTGACATTAATTGAAACACAAAAGGCACAAAAGGACACAAAAGCAGCGCTGTATAGTCTTTTGTGCCTTTTGTGTTTCAATTCTACGCCTAATTTAGTATATGAGGTAAATAATGATGGATTTATTCCCCATTCCGGCCTTTGGATTGCTGTCGAAATAAAATAACAGTTTTCTTGGTCGAGCTCCAAAGGTGCGAAGACTTGATATTTTTGCCGCAAAAAATACCTGTCTACCCATCATGCGCAGCGTCATTCAACGAGTTTCTCAGGCATCTGTTACCATTGAGGGGTTTGAAAAATCCCGCATCGGCTTGGGCTTGCTCATTTTGTTGGGCATAGAACACGAGGACACCGAAGAGGACATTTTGTGGCTTTGCAAGAAAATTGCAGCCTTGCGTATCTTCTCCGATGAAGCCGGACTGATGAACCTTTCCGTGCAAGATATCGAGGGCGAAATGATCGTCGTGAGCCAGTTCACACTTTTTGCCAGCACAAAAAAAGGCAATCGGCCCTCCTTCATTCGATCCGCCAGACCTGAAGCAGCCATCCCATTGTACGAAAAATTTGTCGAGGCACTTCGACAAGAATCTGCACGACCTGTGCAAACAGGCGAGTTTGGTGCCGACATGAAAGTATCTTTGCTGAATGATGGGCCGGTGACCATTCTGATAGATTCAAAAAACAGGGAATAACAACAAATGACACACAAAGCATTCCTACTCATACTCGACGGCTGGGGTATTGGCCAAAAACCTTCAGCCGATGCTATTTTGCAAGCTGACACACCCTATTTCGACAGCCTTTGGGCCAAATATCCGCATAGCACGCTCATTACGCACGGCGAAGACGTGGGCTTGCCGGACGGACAAATGGGCAACTCTGAGGTGGGCCACCTTAATATTGGCGCGGGACGCATAGTCTGGCAAGAACTTGCCCGGATCAATAAAGCGGTGCGTGAACGCGAGCTGCATCAAAACAAAACCTTGCTCGATGCGCTTGACTACGCCAAAGCCAACAGCAAAACAGTCCACTTGATGGGCCTTGTAAGCGACGGCGGGGTACACTCCCATATTGAGCATCTCAAGGCACTTTGCGACATTGCTACGGAGCAGGGTTGTCCTCGAGTTTTGATCCACGCTTTTACTGACGGACGTGATTGCGACCCGAAAAGTGGTGCAGATTTTATAGAAGAATTACTCCAACATATTAAAGGTCAAAGCATTGAACTGGCTACCGTCATTGGCCGCTACTATGCCATGGATCGCGACAAGCGTTGGGAGCGTGTCAAACTCGCTTACGATTTGCTGTTGCACGGAATAGGCGAAGCTGTGGAGGATTTTCCTGCCGCCATTCGAAAAAGTTACGAGGAAGGCGTGAGTGATGAATTTTTGAAACCAATGCGTAGGACTTTAGACATTGGACATTGGACATTGGACAAAGAAAAGGAAGCGGAAAATCCGCCCTCTACCATACAGCCCGATGATGTTGTGATTTGTTTCAATTTCCGTACCGACCGCTGTCGTGAAATCACGGAAGTGCTGACCCAACAAGACATTCCAGATTTTGGGATGGAAACGCTGCCACTCTATTACGTCACGATGACGCGTTACGACCACGACTTTAAAAATGTTCATGTGATGTTTGAAAAAGACGACGTGCGCATGACCTTGGGTGAAGTGCTGGAAAGAGCGGGGAAAACCCAGGTTCGTATTGCCGAGACCGAGAAATACCCGCACGTCACGTTTTTCTTTTCTGGCGGTCGTGAAGATCCCTTCGTTGGGGAGCGCCGCATCATGATTCCCTCGGCGAAAGTAGCCACCTACGACTTGCAGCCCGAAATGAGTGCAGAAGGGATAACGCAGGCAATTATGGCTGATATTCAAACCAATACGCCCGATTTTATCTGCCTCAATTTTGCCAACACCGACATGGTAGGCCACACGGGTGTATTTAGCGCAGCCATGAAAGCCGCTGAAACGGTGGATGGATGCCTGAGCCGAATCGTTCCCCTCGCGTTAGAAAAGGGATACGCCTGTGTTATTATTGCCGACCATGGCAACTCCGACTATTTGATCAATGAGGATGGTACGCCCAACACGGCTCACACAAAAAACCCCGTGCCCTGCATACTCGTCAGCCCGTATTTGAATGGCGGTGAAAGCCTATCTGACGGCCGTTTGGCAGACATCGCACCTACTTTACTTGCGCTGATGGGGGTTCCAAAGGGTGAGGAAATGACAGGACGCAACTTGGTCAATCAGCATGTATTTTAACCTACCCTTCGAAGTGCAATGAAATGGTGAATGCGCGGCTCAATACTTTTTCCAGCACAGTACTTTGCTGCAAACGGTCGTTGAAAATCAGCACATTATTCAGCCCTTGCGACACTTTGAATTCAGGAGAAAAAATGAAGTACGGGAAGAAAAACTGAATACCCGCGCCGTATTCCACCTGAAAATCGGTGGGGGCAATTTTCACCAGTCCGGCGGCTTGGCGGGTCCGGGAATCGCTCGCCACGTCGAAGGAATATTTCACGCCGCCAATGACAAATAGGCGAAAATCGTGGTAAGGTGCTGATTTATAGCGGACATGGAAAGGAAGTTCCACCAAAACTGACTCAATGGGGCGGCTCACGATGCGGCCATTTTGCCCTGCAGGCGAATATTTTATGGTGTGTTCCGTGAAAGACAACGTGGGCAGAAAACGAATGTCGAAGTACTCGCCCACTTTCAGATTTGACACGATACCCAGGTTAAAACCTGGCCCCGTCACGGATTCTGCACGCGCAAAGGAATCATTTCGGATAAATTCCTTGGAGTGGTAAATGCGGTAATCGCTCGAATTGTAACCGAGGGTGATACCGAAATAGTAGTTTTTTTGCTGAAAATCAAGGTAATTTAAGTTTTTTCCTTGATTGAACTGCGCGAGTGCGGCGGGCAGTTGTAATAGCAACAGGCAGGTGGCAATAAACATGGTGCGCAGTGCTGGCTGCCTGCTGCTTATTGTTTCGTGGCTGTGTAAATGGAGCATATTCCTAGTGTTAGTCGTTCGCATATAGGATTTAGAAAACCGGTATTGGTTAATAATGCTGTGAATTGGTTGCCTTCTGGGAAAACCTGTACACTTTCGAAAAGGTAAGTATAGGCTCGCATATCGCGGCTGGTCAAACGACCAATGAGGGGTAAAACGTATTTGAAGTAGGTATTATAGAGTTGTTTGATCGGGAAAACATGTGGTTTCGAGAATTCCAGAATCACCACCCGACCTCCGGGGCGTAGTACACGATGCATTTCACGGAGCCCTTTTTCCAAATTTTCAAAATTGCGCACCCCAAAAGCTACCGTTACAGCATCAAATGAACTGTCGTCAAAACGCAGCTGTTCGCAATCGCCTGTTTCGAGGCTGATAATATTGGACAGACCCTGATCGGCAATTTTTTTTCTGCCAAGATCAAGCATGAGGTTGGCAATATCTATGCCGACAACTTGCTGGGGCTTTAAAATTTTCGCCATCAAAATCGCTACATCCGCAGTTCCCGTGGCAACGTCCAATATTTCAGATGGCTGCGAGGGCTTTAGATAGCTAATGGCGCGTTTTCGCCACCACACATCAATACCCAGCGAAAGCACCCGGTTGAGCAGATCGTATCTGGGCGCAATGCGGTCGAACATTTGCTCTACTTCGGCTTTTTTTCCAGCATCGGAGCCATAAGGTGTGACGACAGTTTCTTCTTTCATAATAATTTAGGTGCAAAAGTAGGGCGAAATTCATTTCGCTCTACAATTTGATGTTCTCCACAATCTCCAACCCATAACCAATAAACCCCGTACGAGGTTTTGGATGGTTGGTCAGCAGTCGAATTTTGTTGATGCCGAGTTCCCGGAGAATCTGTGCCCCCACCCCAAAATCTTTCTTCCCAATGGCCGTGTGAAGTTCAAAACGATCGGTGTTTCCTTCATCCACCAGCTGTTTGTAGTGTTGCAATTTTGCCAGTAAATTCGCTTTGTCTCCCTGTCTAAGATACACAAAAGCACCCTTTTCGGCTTCCTGGATGGCTTTCAAAGCGGAGGAGATTTGAGTGCCGTAATCAGACAACAATGAACCCAGTATTCCGCCTGTTTCAGACCAGGAATGCACCCGTACCAACACCGGTTCATCTTCTGCCCAAGTACCTTTTTTCAACACGAGGTGGGTATCGTTGCTCGCAATATCGGTGAATACAATGGCTTGAAAATCACCGTGAATCGTCTTCATAGGAATGTCCATTTCCTTGCGCACCAGCCGCTCGGTGCGCATTCTATAGGCAACGAGGTCATCAATCGAAATAATTTTCAAGTCATGGGTTTTTGCCACCTCCATCAATTGTGGGAGGCGTGCCATGGAGCCGTCAGCGTTCAAGATTTCGACCAGCACGCCTACGGGTGCCAGCCCTGCCAGTCGCGCCAAGTCCACCGCTGCTTCTGTATGGCCTGTACGGCGCAGCACTCCTCCAGTCTTGGCGCGGAGTGGGAAGATGTGGCCTGGACGGGCGTAATCGCTGGGTTTTGCTGCCGGATTGGTGAGCCAACGGTTGCCTGTAGCGCGGTCGTAGGCAGAAATGCCAGTAGTGCAATCTTGCCCAATTAGGTCAATGGACACGGTGAAAGCGGTTTCGTGCAGGGCAGTGTTGCTATTCACCATGAGATCAAGACCCAGTTCGTCGGCCCGTTTTTCTTCAAGCGGTGTGCAGATAAGGCCACGCCCGTGGGTAGCCATAAAATTGATGATCTCTGGAGTGATGGTCTCTGCGGCGCATATAAAATCGCCCTCATTTTCGCGGTCTTCGTCGTCTACGACTATGATTACACCCCCTGCGCGGATTTCGGCGATGGCTTCTTCGATGGTATTGAGCTGAATTTGGTCAGGCATGAAATTTTAAGTAGCTGAATAGTGGAGATATTCTCGGGCGCAAAGGTATTTTAATGGAGTGCGGTTCTGTCTGCCATTTTAAAAAAACGGCCAGATTCAAATAACAGATACTCGATGGCAGCACGGCGAGCGGCCTGCCTTCAGATTTTATCCATAGAGGGGCGGGTATTTGAAAATGAAAAACGGCGATCTCATCCCGGTTTCGGTGCGCAAAAAAGCAGAGGTTTTGGAGTGGCTGGGGCAGTGAGGAGGAATTCGCTACTTTTGCCGTTCAATGCACCCACCGCTATTCAAAATCAGGCAAAACGCTTACTTCGGCTTTATCAATGCTGAGGGCGAACTCGTCATTGAACCGCAATATCTGGAAGCGGGCGAGTTTCAAAATGGCTTCACCACCGTGCGACTCAATGGTCTTTTGGCCTTGTTGGATTCGTTCGGCAGACTCTATATAAAACGCCTTTACCGCTCCGTAGGGCCCTTTTCTGAAGGTCTGGCAAGGGTGCAGGTCGCGCAACTTTGGGGCTATCTGGACACTCGCGGCAATGAGGCGATCGCTCCACTTTTTGAACACGCTGGAGATTTTTGCGAGGGTCTTGCCCCGGCTACTTTTGAAGGCAGTGCGGGTTTTCTTAATCCAGAAGGGCAGTTTGCAATCAGACCCGTTTTTTCCAAAACAGGTAATTTCAGCAAGGGTCTTGCCCCAGCGAGCAGCGAAGGACTTTGGGGATTTGTAGACAAAACAGGCGCGTATATTATTGAACCTCAGTGGGATGCCGCAAGTTCGTTTCAGGGAGCCTCTGCCTTGGTAACACGCGATGGTCGTTGGGGATTGTGCAATCGGGCCGGCGAAGAAACCGTGACACCCCAGTTTGAATTTGTAAAAGGCCACGCGCATGGAGAGTTTTTTGACGGCATGGCACTGGCTTTTCGCGATGGCAAATATGGGTTTGTGAGCCAAGACGGGTACATTGCTGTAGAACCGATGTTCGATCTGGCTGGTGATTTTGGCCAAGGGTTGGCTTTGGTGGAAATCAACGGCGCGTATGGCTACATTGATAAAGCTGGCAAACTCGCCATCATGCCAAAATTCGAGGACGCGGGCGTGTTTTCTGATGGCCTTGCTCAAGTTTGTTCCAATGGTCTGTGGGGCTACATCAATTCCGATGGGCAAATTGCGATCCCTCCGACGTTTCAATCTGCCGCACCTTTCCGCGATGGCCTTGCACTTACTGTTTTGGGTGGAAAATGGCAGTATATCAATCGTCAGGGCAAGGTAATTTGGCGGGAACCATAAGATTATTTCACGCAACGGCGCTACGACGCGACGTCATAGTATCGTTAAACGTCGCGTTGTTGCGTGAAACATAAAATTGATTTAAAATATTGAATATCAAAGCCTTGAAAAACATTCCGCCCCCTTTTTTCGCGCTTATTTTTTTGTTGATCCCAGCTTGCGAAAGCTCCAGGCCAGCCAAAAAACCGGCCCAAGCTGCGGCCCCTTGGTCAGCTCCTGTCCCCACACCCAAATCTACTGCGATCAGCCAAGTGGTTTGGCTCGACAGCGAGCGGCTGATGCCCGTGCTTGAAAAGGCAACGCGGGAGAAAAGGCCTGTATTTGTGGAATTTTATGCTTCCTGGTGTGCTCCGTGCAAAGTGATGGAGGAAGATGTTTTTACACAAACATCTGTTTATCAATATCTCAACGCAAATTTTATGAATTTTCACACTGACTTTGATTCGCCCGCCGGGAAAACCATTGCTGAAATCTATGCAGTGGAAAAACTTCCTACCGTCTTGTTCCTTGCGCCCAACGGGGTGGTGTTAGAAC
>Ga0247844_1001102_pt1 | contig 52952 bp, 47 predicted proteins | sample LaCtaG_FD_192421 | JGI IMG/M metagenome (GOLD analysis project Ga0247844, IMG submission 192421) | Freshwater microbial communities from meromictic Lake La Cruz, Castile-La Mancha, Spain - LaCruzMarch201714.5m_1 | ecosystem: Environmental > Aquatic > Freshwater > Lake | place: Spain: Castile-La... | reverse complement strand
GCTCGCCGCGGCAGGCGTTCGGGGGGAACAACCGGGTGCTTGCGCACCTACGCGGCAAAGAAACCAAACAACGAAACAAAACGCAGATCTCTAGTTTTGAAGTGTCCCGCTTCCGGGGGCAGGTCACAGGATGAACAAGATTTACAGGATGGAATCTCATCGCGTTCGAACCAATCACGTCGACAATTTTTCTGTCCGGCGCTCGTGCAAGCGGACAATATCCCACGCTGTATGCGAATTCTTTCCGGTATCCAACCTTCGGGCAAACTGCATCTCGGCAATTACTTCGGGATGATGCGCCCGGCCATTCAGCTTCAAGACGAGGGGGAGGCGCTGTATTTTATTGCGGATTTGCACGCACTGACCTCGGTGCGGGATCCGGCGGCGTTGCGCGACCATAGCCGGAATTTGGCGATTGATTTTCTCGCGTGCGGCCTCGATCCCGCCAAGGCGTGTTTTTTCCGGCAGTCGGCGATCCCGGCGATCACGGAGTTGGCGTGGATTTTGAGCACGGTCACGCCGATGGGGCTGCTTGAGCGGTGCCATTCGTTCAAGGACAAAACGGCCCGTGGGCTCGCGGCCTCGCATGGGTTGTTTGCGTATCCGGTTCTGATGGCGGCCGATATCCTGATCTACGACAGCGATCTTGTTCCAGTCGGCAAGGATCAAAAACAACACCTCGAAGTGACCCGCGACATCGCCGTGAAGATCAATGAACTTTACGGACCCGTCCTCAAACTGCCAGAGCCCAGCATCCGCGAGGAATCCGCCGCCGTGCCCGGCCTCGACGGCGCAAAAATGAGCAAGAGCTACGGAAATACGATCGAAATCTTCGAGGAGGAAAAGGCGCTGAAGAAAAAAGTCATGGGCATCCCGACCGACTCCACACCCGTCGAATCCCCGAAGCCCACGGAAGGATCGACGATCTTAGCGCTGTACAAGCTCGTGGCCTCAGCTGAAGATTACTCGGTCATGTGCGGTGATTTCGAACGTGGCGGCACCGGTTACGGCGACTTCAAAAAACGCTTGCTCGGAGCGATATGGGAGTATTTCGCCCCGATGCGTGCCAAAAGACAGGAACTACTCGCCGATCCCGCTTACGTCGATGGCGTGTTGGACGCGGGTGCACATCGTGCAAACGAAATCGCGAACGCCGTCCTTGAGCGGGTCCGCGTGGCGGTGGGTTTGCGTTAGAGTGGCGCGCCTTACAGAGGGCATATCAACCGAGCAATTTTCGATTGTTGATTGTTGAATTTTGAATGCTGATGGGGCATACGCCGTCGCTCCTCACACTTCACCGATCAAAAATCAACAATCGGAAATCATCAATCAGAGGTGTTTGAATGGCATACAATCCGAGAGGCGGTCGGGCTGCGCTAGGTGACACTAGGAGTGGTTATCTTTCGCGCTTTCTCGGTTTGTCCGGAGAAGCTGCCGAAGTAGATTCTGATGAAGAAGCACGAGTTTCCGGCTTCGGGGTCGGTGTCGCCCTTGGGGTCGGCGCTGGTTTTGGTTTCGGCGTCGGCGTCGGTTTTGCTTTCAGTGGCGGTCGGTTGCTTTCCAGATTAGGCTTTTCGACAATTGGGATTTTCCGCAAGACCTCGGCCTTCACCGGAACGACGCCCGCTTTGGTCATGTCGATTTTTTTTGCCGCTTCGAGGCTCAGATCGAGAATGCGCCCTTTGACAAACGGGCCGCGATTGTTGATGCGCACGATTACAGATTTTCCGTTTTTCAAATTGGTGACTCGAACCATCGTATGAAATGGAAGTGTCTTGTGAGCTGCGGTGATGTCTGCAGCCCGGTAAATCTCGCCGTTGGCCGTCTTTCGTCCAATCCAGCGACCGTAATAATATGACGCCTTGCCGGAGAGCACGCTGACGGGTTTCGGATCGTAAATCTTCGGAATCGGAGTAGGTGCTTCCGCTTGTTCAGCAACACCCACCGGAGGATCTACGATGATCCTCTTCGGTGGCCCAGCACAACCGCCGAGCGTCAGAACTGCCGCCGCCAGCAGGGCGAAAAAGCGCAGTCGGATTTGTTGAGAAAAAGATACCATCACCGGAGGGAAACGACACCGTGAGCCTGCACGGATCGAGCCACGGAAGCAACACCCGACTGATCGGCCGAACGATGGTTTGTATCGTCATTTGGAAGGCATCGTCTATGATCAAAGCGTGAAAAATCTGACGAAAATTGCTTGGCTTTTCGCTTTTCTGATCACGGGATTTGACGGGTCGGCTTCGACGATCCACGTCGTCCAGCCGGGTGAGCAAGTTGGTCGATTGGCTGCAATATACTCCATAAGTAGTGATGAAATTTTAGCCGCCAACCCGCAGATCATTCTGCCATTGGAACCCGGGACGTCGGTTGTGATCCCGAACTCTACGAATACCGCGGCTCAGCCGGTGGCGGCTCTTCCGGTGGTTGCTGCTGAGCCACCTGCGCGGACGACCTCGCTCGCAGGGGCGATTCAGATTCCGGCGTCTCAAGGTATCCGATACAATGGTCGTTGGGTGCCACCGGGCGAGAGCGTCGCATGGAACATGGATTGCTCCAACACGGCGCGGTGGCTCGTCCGGGAAACGCGTGGGATCGAGATTCCACGCATGGCTTCGAGCCAATACGAGTGGCTCAAGAGAAACAAACGCCTGTGGAGAGTCCGTCCAAATGCAGCGGCTTTACGAAAAAAGCTGCGCCCCGGCGATCTCCTGTTTTGGGAGCATACGTATCGTCCGGTTCGAAAGCCGCCGGTGACTCACGTTATGGTTTACCTTGGGACCGATGCACAGGGACGCATGCTCATGGCGGGATCGCAGGGGTCTCGCGGGGTGGATACTTACACTTTCGATCCGGGCGCGAAGATGGGAAGCTATCCATTTTTCTTGTGCTTCCGGCGGGATGGCCGATTCGTCGCGTATGGCCGTCCGTAGGGAGAAAAAGGGGCCAAGCTTGCCATGGCGAACAGAGTGTGAATAACTTGGCAATAGTTGTTGCTCGCCTCCTTGTTTTATTCACACGTGCGTTGTGAATAACGCTAGAGTCTGAAGACATTATCCCATGACAATCAAAGAAATACATCAGCGCCTTGCCTGTTTGAGAGCAACTCCATCCCGGTCCCTAGGGCAGAACTTTCTCTTTGATCAAAACTTGGCAAAATGGATTGTCGCCCAGCTCGAAATCCAGCCCGGCGACCACGTCGTGGAGATCGGCCCCGGACTTGGTGCGCTGACCGAACTCCTCGCGGAGGTTGCCACATCGCTCACGATTATTGAAAAAGATGACCGGTTGATTCCATGGCTCCGCGAACGCTATGCAGGCACAAACGTCGAGATCATCCACACCGACGCCGTCACATTTGACACGCGAATCCTCATGGGTCGCGGTCCGTTACGAATCATCGGAAATCTTCCGTATTACGTCTCGACTCCGCTCATTGACCGGTTCGCTAACCCCGTGCTCGCACCCAAAAAGCTAGTCTTCACGTTGCAAAGGGAACTTGCGGACCGTTTGAACGCGACCCCCGGCACCAAGGCGTATGGTGCGATGACATTGTGTTTGGGCCGGCGGTGGTCGGTGCGATCCATCAAAACACTTCCGCCAAATGTGTTTTTTCCCGCTCCGAAAGTGGACTCTGCCGTCGTGACCCTGGAGCCTCGACCTGCTGCCGAAGTGCCCGTGGCGGATGACCAGATGTTTGACACGCTCGTCCGCGCCGGTTTCTCGGAGCGCCGAAAGCAATTGCGGAAACTCCTGCCGGACGTCACAAACGACTATTGGACCCAACTCGCTCAGGACCTCCGGATCCCATACGACGTGCGTGGCGAGGCGCTCACTCGGATTCAGTGGACCGCTCTCGTCCAAAAACTTGCGCCCGGATCCGCTCAGACGGCTGAGGAAATCTTCGACATCGTGGATGAAAACGACGTGGTCGTGGACGCCCGCCCTCGCGGGGAAGTGCACGACAAAGACCTGCGACACCGCGCCGTTCACGTCCTGCTTTTCAATCGGGACGGCGATGTATTTTTACAAAAGCGTTCGATCTGGAAAGACAAGAACCCTGCGCTCTGGGACTCGTCGTCCGCCGGACACGTCGATAGCGGCGAAGACTACGAAACTGCTGCGCACCGCGAGATGCTCGAGGAAATCGGTATCGATACCGCCATCACCCCCGTCTGCAAACTTGGAAGCGGACCCGACACCGGCTTCGAATTTTTGCAAATCTACCATGGGCATCATGACGGACCGTTCCGCTACGCGCCGACAGAAGTTGAGGGCGGAGCCTTTTTTCCGGTCGAGCAAGTCGCGCGATGGGTTGCTTCGCACCCGGAGGATTTCACGCCGATCTTCCGACAGGCATTTCCAAGCGTCATAGCTGCGCGGAACGGCTAAACGTCGCATCCTGAAAATCTCACAAACGAATGATTCCCAAATCCGAGAATTCCGCAAAAGCCGAGTATCAGCGGCTTCGTAGCCTGTCGTGCGATGCGTTGTGGTCGGTCGAAGTGCCGTTATTCGACCGTGGCACTCCCCGCGAGCGCATGCAGCGGGTGTCGGTCGTCCGAGCGGTCGGTGTCGTATTTTCAGAATCCGGCACCGCAGAGCAAAATGCTGCGGCCCGTCAGTGGCTGCGGCAGCTCTTGCAGGACCCTGAGGAAAAAATCCGTCGTTACGCGATGACCGCATTGCCAAAAATCGGGGCCGACGACACCGAAGAAAACACGTTGCTCGACTTGCTCGAAAAAACTGAATCGGACCGCGAGGTCAAGGCGCTCGGGCAGACACTGGCAAAGATCGGTGGCGAGGCCACCCTCGAACGGATGCGCCACCACCAAACCCCGGAAATCCACCGAACGATCCAGAAGGTCGAGGGCAACGTCGCACGCCTCCAAAATCCAAGCTCGATTCGGATGGATCATGTCGTCGCGGATCTCCGGAAAATCCGGATTCACCTGCGCTGCAAATTCGGGCTCGAGGAGATCGTCGCGCAAGAACTCGACGCCCGATTTCCCGGCGAAACGGGATTTCGAATCGTTCACTCCGAGCCGGGACTCGTAGCCATCGATCCGCGCGGGCCATTTCAACTCGCTGACGTGTTTTCCATTCGCAGCTTTGCCAATGCGTCCATCGTATTGGGCACCGCGGACTCTCCCAATAACGAGGCCGATGCCTTAGCCAAGATCATCGCTTCGGACCATGCGCGGCGCGTGTTCGAAGCGTTCACTGCCGGCCCGGTCCGCTACCGCTTAGAATTTCCCGCGCGGGGCCATCAGCGTGCATTGATCCGAGCGATTACGAACCGGGTATTCGAGTTGTGTCCGGCGCTCATTAATGACTCACGCGGCGCTCCTTGGCAGATTGCGGTGTATCAGCGTGGGCGGCGCATCTGGGCGGAACTCTCGCCACGCCTCCGGCCAGATCCACGGTTTGCGTATCGCCTCGACGACGTGCCAGCCGCTTCGCATCCACCGCTTGCCGCAGCCATTGCGTTTCTGGCAGGACCGTTGCGTGGTGCGACCATTTGGGATCCGTTCTGTGGATCGGGCCTAGAGCTGGTCGAGGCCGCACTCCGGGGAGGAGCAGCGCAAATCATTGGAACCGACCGCAGCGAGGACGCTGTCCGCATCGCCAGTGCCAACTTTGAATCCGCACTCCACGGCGCAATACCTTCGCACTTCGAAACGTGTGATTTCCGAGACTACTCCGATGTCGAAGGGTTGCGTGAGGGTGGAGTGTCGGTGATCCTTTCCAACCCACCCATGGGACGCCGCATCAAAATTCCCAACTTGCGAGGGCTGATTGGCGACTTTCTTGAAATTGCAGAAGAGGCGTTAGTCCCCGGTGGATGTCTGGTATTCGCCAATCCGCTCCCAGTAAAACCGGCTGGCCACCAACTCACGCTCGACTACCGCCAACGAGTCGACTTGGGCGGATTCGACGTCCACCTCGAAAAATACACCAAGCTCGAAGGATAGAACGATCGGTGGGAGTAAACGGAGCACTGCGAAACATGCGCGCTACAGGGTTTGAACCTGTGACTTCTTGCGTGTGAAGCAAGCGCTCTACCACTGAGCTAAGCGCGCGATTGGTGCTGCCGGTGCAGCAGCGGATCAAGGTATGAAATCTACGACACCCAGACGGGTGCTGGCAAGCAGATCGCTGAAAACTTTGAGTTCGCAGCTACCACGTCAGCGCTTGGAGACGCCGCGCGACTTCTTGCGCATTCGCCAGAGTGTTGAATGCGGAAATCCGGAAAAACCCCTCGCCGGCTTGTCCAAAACCGCTGCCGGGTGTGATCACGACGTTGGCTTCGGTTAGCATTTTGTCGAACACATCCCAGCTGGTGAGTCCGGCTGGTGCTTTGACCCAGATATACGGAGCATTGGTTCCACCGAACACGGTGAGCCCGCAGTTTCTAGCGGCGTCGGATAGGATGGCCGCGTTTGCCATGTAGTGATCGACGAGGGCAGACACTTCGGCTTTTCCTTCGGGCGAGTAGAGCGCCTCTGCGCCGCGTTGGGTGACGTAGCTCACGCCATTGAACTTGGTGCTGAAGCGACGATTCCAAAGCGGATGCAGCGGTTTGCGTTCGCCGGTGTCGGTCGTGCATTCCAGCTCTTTCGGCACGATCGTAAATGCACAGCGAACACCGGTGAATCCACCGTTTTTCGAGAAACTGCGGAATTCGATAGCGCACTTCCGCGCGCCTTCGATTTCATAGATCGAGTGTGGCACGTCGTCTTCACGGATGTATGCCTCGTAGGCCGCGTCAAAGAGGATGATTGAGTCGTTTGCGAGCGCGTATTGGACCCATGCAGTGAGTTGCTCACGCGTTGCTGCCGCGCCCGTTGGGTTGTTTGGATAACAGAGATAAACAAGATCCACTCGTTCATTCGGGATTTCGGGAACGAATCCGTTTGCTGCGTTGCACACGAGATATACGAGGCCGGGATAAACCCCTTGGTCGTCAGGCTCTCCGGTGTGTCCGGCCATGACATTGGTATCGACATAAACCGGATAAACCGGGTCCATGACGGCAATCGTGTTTTCGGAGCCGAAGATATCCAGGATGTTCCCGCAATCGCACTTCGAGCCATCGGATACAAAAACTTCATCATCGGAAACATCGAGCCCGCGCGAGCGGTAGTCGCCGTCTGCTATCGCCTTGCGCAGAAATTCATAACCTTGTTCCGGGCCGTATCCGCGAAACGAGGATCGCTCGCCAAGCTCATCGACTGCTGCGTGCATTGCGTTGCGGACTGAAAGTGGCAGCGGCTCCGTGACATCCCCGATTCCGCAACGAATGAGGCGTTGCGCGCCGTCCGGGTTGGCGTCACAGAATGCCTTCACGCGCCGGTTGATTTCAGGAAATAGGTAGCCGGCCTTGAGTTTGAGGTAGTTTGAATTGAGGTGTGCCATGGGAATCGAAAATGTGAATTAGGAGCCGAGCTCCGAAACGTCGCAGGTTTTAGACAAAAAGACGGGGACGGCCCTGCGACCGTCCCCGTGAGTAAGAATCAACAACTCTGAGCGTTACGCGGTCGCTGCGGCGTAGTTGGCATCGGCTTTCGACCAATCCACCACGCTCCAGAATGCTTTGAGATAATCCGGACGACGGTTTTGGTAGTTCAGGTAGTACGCATGCTCCCATACATCGACTCCGAGGATCGGAGTGCCAGGGCATTCTACAGTGCCTGTCATGAGCGGGCTGTCTTGGTTGGCGGTCGAGCAAACGCAGAGCGATCCGTCGGGTTTTACGCTCAACCATGCCCATCCGCTTCCGAAGCGTGTGGTGCCGGCGGCCTCGAACTTTGCTTTAAACTCGTCGAAACTGCCAAAGGTGGCCGTGATGGCCTCCGCGAGTTTCCCAACGGGTTCGCCACCGCCATTCGGGCTCATGATGCTCCAGAAGAACGTGTGGTTGCTGTGTCCACCTCCATTGTTTCGCACTGCTCCGCGAATGGCCTCAGGCACAGCGGCAAGGTCAGCAATCAGGTCACCGATCGATTTTTCTGCGAGTTCAGGTGCGGACTCGAGGGCTTTGTTGAGGTTATTCACATACGACGCATGGTGTTTGCCGTGATGGATCTCCATCGTCTTGGTGTCGATGTGGGGTTCCAGTGCGTTCGTAGGATAGGGCAGTGTGGGAAGTTCGTAGGCCATGGCTAGATGTAGTTGATGTATTTGAGTGTGAAACGAGACGTTAATCGAGGATCCCCCGCGATCAAGTCCGGAGATTAGAACGGCAGCGGTGTGTATGGGATGCCGTGGGCGTCGGCTACGGTTTGAAAGGTGAGCTTTCCGTCCATCACGTTGATTCCGAGTTTCAGTCCGATTTGCCGTTCGCAAGCGCCTTCCAGTCCGTGGTCCGCGAGGGATTCGATATACCGGTAGGTGACATTGGTTAATGCTTGGGTCGCGGTGCGGGCATAGGCACCTGGCATGTTGGCCACGCAGTAGTGCATGATCCCTTCTTCGTAGTAGATCGGGTTTTCATGGGTGGTCGGGCGCGACGTTTCTGCGCATCCACCTTGATCGATCGCGATATCCACGAGCACGCTTCCGGGTTTCATCATTCGGAGCATTTCGCGACTGATGAGTTTTGGTGCTTTAGCACCCGGCACGAGGACCGCTCCAACCAAGAGGTCGCAGGTGGGCAGGAGCTCGAGCAAGCTCGCCTCGCTCGAGAACAATGTATGAGCGGTGTGCATGGTGATGTCGAGGAAGCGCATGCGCTCTAGGTCCACTTCTAGGATGGTAACGTCGGCTCCCAAGCCAGTGGCCATGCGGGCTGCGTTCACGCCGGATGTGCCGCCGCCGATGACGACGACGCGGCCGGGTAGGACTCCGGGCACTCCACCGAGCAGGACACCTTTTCCGCCGGCGTGCTTTGCCAAAAAGTAGCCGCCAACGATGATCGACATCCGCCCGGCGATTTCGCTCATTGGCTCTAGCAGCGGAAGCCGCCGGTTTACTTCAACGGTTTCGTATGCGATGCACGTCGCGCCCGTTTTCATGAGTGCTTCGGTGAGCGGACGATTCGCGGCAAGGTGAAGATATGTGAAAACGATCTGTCCGGGACGAATGAGCCCGACTTCGGATTCCAGAGGTTCCTTCACTTTGACGATCATGTCCGCCTCTGCAAAGACGGCTTCGTGTGTGTCGACGAGCTTGACTCCCGCGGTGATATATTCAGCGTCTGGAAATCCAGCTCCGGCACCCGCGTCTTTTTCGACGACTACGGTGTGCCCCCGTTTTATGAGTTGATATGCAGCGGACGGCAGAAGTGCCACCCGGTTTTCCTGTGCCTTGATCTCGCGCGGAACTCCTATGACCATGGGAGGAGGATCGCTGTTTTCGGAGGATAACAAAAGGATAAAAGCGCCGCCGTGGCCGATATCCGAGATATTCTTAGTCGCAGGACCTCAAACGGTCGTCGAAAACAACGTGTCCAGCGCATTCCGTAGCGTGGGTTTGCTCAGGAGCTCTACCGCGGCGACGTGATCTTGGATTTGCGCGGGCGACTTAGCACCCGGGATGGCCATCGTGATACCGGGGAGGTGAAGCGTCCAAGCCAAAGCGACCGCGACCGGAGAAGTTGAAAAATCATGCGCCAATTCTCGCAGGCGGGCGACAATCCGGAGGTTCGATTCGAAATTTTCGCGAAAATGCGGACGTTGATTTCGGTAATCCTTCGCTGCGGGGAGGTGATTGGTGTCGTATCGACCACTCAAAACTCCTTTGCCGATGGGCGAGTATGCCATGATCCCGATCTGGTTTTCCAAACAGAATGCCCGGCGACCATCTTCGATCGATCGGTCTGCCAAACTGCACGGCAGTTGATTGCAAATCACCGGGCCACAGGCCAACGCCGATGCGAGTAGCGCGTTAGGAAAATTGCTGACGCCGAAATGGATGACTTTCCCGCACCTCTTGAGATCCGCGATGGCGTGCATCGTCTCATCGATCGGGGTGACCGGATCTGGCCAATGGGCCAGCAACACGTCGAGCCTATCGACCTGTAGCCGCCGGAGCGAGAGTTCGACGCGCTCAAATAGATGCTCGCGTGACAAATTGCACCCTCGGCCATCCACCTTTTCGATGTCAAAAAGAGGGCCGATTTTTGTCACGATGGTGACTCCATCGGGATTGCCTGCATCTTTCAGTGCGGCTCCCAGATGTTCTTCAGCAAGGCCGCAGCCATAGCCCTCGGCCGTGTCAAAGAGGGTGATCCCGAGATCCAACGCAGTTCGGACCATCGCTGCGGCCTCGAACGGTGAGATCCTGTGATCGGGCGTATTGCAATGACCAAATCGGCAGCCCGGCCATGACATCGTTCCCAAGCCGACCGGCGAGACGAGTGGGCCATTGATGCCGAGGCGACGCTGAATCATTCGCCGCTCAGACGTGTTACGATTTGGTGGTATTCAGGCCGAGCATCAGCCGGGACATTCCGGAGAAAATCGAATAAATTCCAAAAAACGTTCCGAGCACGAGGGTGGAGTCATTTGGCCACCGGTAGTAGATCATGATCCCGAGTGCCAGCGCAGCGATGCCATTGATTAGCGTCCATACCCACCCGGCGTTTCCGCGGAGTTGGATCGCGCCGACGATCGCAACGGCACCTTCCACGGCAAGGAAGATCGCCAAAATGAGGGTGATCACCGCAACGCTCGATGTGATGCAGGCAAGTAATACGACACCAGCGGCAATTCGGATCAGCCCAAACAGTGCTTCCAACAGGCGGTGCGTCGAACCTTTCCCAAAGATCGCGAGGAAGATCGAAATCACCCCACTCACAAGCGCAAAGATCCCGAGGAGCTGGGCAATGACGATTGTGAAAACAAGCGGACTTCCGATGGCAATGAATCCGACGAAAATCGAAAAGATCCCCCCGAAGATCAGCCATCCCCGGCCGGGTGCAGTTGGATTAGCGGCGGGTGAGGGCTGGGAGGTAGATTCCATAGTGGAGTGATCCATACCACGAATGGGTTCCAATCGTCACCTCATATCCGCGATTGTTTTCGGATCGAAGGGCCACCTTCAAGGCGGCACGCGTTGCTTGCCTCGAGTGGTCTTTGATCGGTTAGAGCTTGAGCGGTTTTCCGGTCATCGCTTCAAAATCAGCAAGCTGTTCTTTGTTTAGCACCTTTTTCATCTCATCGCCGTGCCATTGGCGTTCCTTGCGGAGAGCCAGAATGCGTTCAAAGTTACTTACTTCGCCGTTTTCAAACGAGGCGTTGATCGCCGAGACATCCGCTGCTTCGCGGGTGTAGATTTTTGCCAGCTTCGCTTTCTGCTTGTTGGAGAGATCAAGCTTTTCGCGCACGTCGGCGGATAAAAGCATGTGTCCGCCGAGGATCTGCGACTCGATTTCCGCGAGGCGGGCTCTTTGTCCCGGTGTAAGAATCGGGAGGACTTCGGTGTTGTATTTTGCCGTGATGGCAGCAATCGAGGTCTGCGCGGTTCGCTTGGAAGGCGCGCTGTTCGAATCCACCACCTGAACCACCCTGCGAACGGCATCGCGGTGCCGAACTCGAATCGAGTGTACCGCAACCTTCTGCGACGGGGTCAATTGCAGTTCGTTCTGAATCCGATCCGACGCAATCAAAGCCGCCAGCGCACCCGGCCGCTCCATCGGGAGTGCCAAGCGTGGCCCCGCTTCCTGCCCGGCGGCATTCGGTATTGCGGCAGCACCTGCCACGATTAAAGCGGGAACGAGAAGAATGCGTGTGATGAACATAAGGCGTGGGTGGTTTTGGGGCGGAGGTTGCGGTAGCAGCGGAACTAAGCGATTTGGGAGGCGATGATTCCTTCCAACTTCACGATGTCAGCCGCAAACTTACGGATTCCATCCGCCAGTTTGTCAGTCGCCATGGCGTCTTCATTCAAGAGCCAACGGTAAAGTTTTTCATCCACATCGAGACGTTCGATTTCCATCGACTGGGCCGCTTCGGCGCTCAGCTTGCGGGTGAGTGGTGCATCGGACGACTGGAGTTCAGCGAGGAGGTCGGGGCTGATCGTGAGTAAGTCGCAGCCGGCAAGTTCGATGATTTGTCCGGTATTGCGGAAGCTGGCACCCATCACCTGGGTCTCGTAGCCAAACTTTTTGTAGTAGTTGTAGATTCCATTGACTGACAAAACGCCTGGGTCTTCAGCACCGTGGTATTCTTTACCCGTCGTGGCTTTGTAATAGTCATAAATCCGCCCGACGAATGGCGAAATGAGCCGCACTCCGGCGTCGGCACACGCGATCGCTTGCGCGAGCGAGAACATAAGCGTGAGGTTGCAGTTGATTCCTTCTTTCTGGACGATTTCTGCTGCCTTGGCACCTTCCCAAGTGGAAGCAATCTTGATGAGCACGCGCTCACGCGAGATGCCTTCTTTTTCGTAGAGGCCGATGAGATAACGCGCTTTGGCCACAGTGGCATCGACGTCAAAGGAAAGCCGTGCGTCCACCTCGGTGGATACCCGGCCGGGGACGATTTTGAGGATTTCAGTTCCGAATAAGATCAGCAGGTCGTCGATGATTTTTTTCACCAATGCGGGGCCGGAGAGCGATGACGATTGATTGTCGGCTATCGCTTTTGCGAGCAGAGGTTTGTATTCGTCGAGCTGGACGGCTTTATAAATCAGGGTCGGATTGGTCGTCGCATCTTGAGGGGAATACGTTTTGATCGATTCGAAATCACCGGTGTCGGCGACGACGGTCGTGAATGCCTTGAGTTGATCGAGTTGGCTGGTAGCTGTCATGCGGAGAGGTGATCAGTGGTTAGGTTGTTGGGTGTTGTTAGGGTGTGCCGATAGACGAGGAAATGCAATCCTCAAACCACAACGATTTCAGTAATCAGCATGGAATTCTTTGCTCGGCGCGTTTCCTACTCGACCACGGAACTAGGATTCGGGATGCTCCACGAGAGATGGGGACGAATAGAATTTTCATCGCATTCGGGATTGCAGCTTTCGCGCTGTGGCTGAGCGGCTGCTCATCACCTAGCTATCGTGGCTACAAGCACGGGGTGTATACGATTCGGGGCACCACGTACTATCCGATGCACCCGCGAGAGGCGATTGGGTTCGAGGAAGTCGGCATCGCGTCGCATTACAAAGAAGGAAATTGGCTATTTCCCGGAAAAACGGCCATTGGCGAAAAACTCTATCCAAGCACCGCTGGTGCCGCCCATAAAACATTGCCGCTGCCGTGTCGCATTCGCATCACCAACCTCAAAAATGGTCGACGCACCGTAGTCCGCGTCAATGATCGTGGGCCATTCATCGAGGGACGCATCGTGGATGTCACCGCGCCTGTTGCGAAAAAGCTCGGATTCTATAAACAAGGCCTCGTGCCGGTAAAAATCGAAGTGATCGATGTCGGTGATGGAAAATACCGCATCCGCAGACGTTAACACGAAATTCTCATCTCATGGAACCTACCCAACCTCCCAAACCTCCGATTGATCGCGATCTTGGCGTCCAGCCGATCGCTGCGATTTTAACTCTGCACGGATTGAAACCGCACGATCTGGTCGCAGCGTCCACGGAGCAAATCACCCACAAAATGGTGGCGCGGGCGTGCAAAGGGCGGAGACTCACTCCGAATGTGCAGCAGAAATTATTGCGCGCCCTGAGCAAAGCCAGCGGCAGGGACTACGCTCGCGGCGACGCATTCACGTATTGAGTGCATCTCGCTGACAGCTTTGTCGTTTTTGTTTCACGACGCCGCTTGTCGGCGGCCCCACGGTCTGCGAGGGTCCGCATCCCGAATGACTGAAACCCACCGCTTCTCGATAGAAACCACTCTGCATTACCAACTGAATACCGACGGTTGGCTTCTGCTGAATCTGGCGGCGTGCCGGATCCCCACGCAACGGGTCGTTCGAGAAGTAATCTTCAACTCATCAGGCAACGCGTTCCGCGAGCAGACTGCTCGGGACGGCGCAACCCGTTTTCACGGTCTCACTGCGCCGGCTGGTGACCTGACCATTTCCTACACCGCGGAGGTGGAGCGTGATATCCACTCGTGCGGCAAGCCATGGGTTCCCCATGAGTCGTTGCTGGTCGATTTTCCTCCAGAGGTTGCGAGGTATTTGTATCCGAGCCGCTACTGCGAGTCCGATAAGTTGGTCCGGCTAGCTGCAAAGCAGTTTGGTCATTTAACTCCCGGCCATGAGAAGGTCGTGGGCGTCTGCAACTGGATTCGCAACCACATCGACTACGAGTTGGGAGTTACCGATGCGCATACCAGTGCGGTTGATTGCCTCACGCTGCGGGCAGGGGTTTGTCGCGATTTTGCGCACCTTGGCGTCGCATTCTGTCGGGCATTGGGAATCCCGGCGCGATACGGCAGTGCTTATGCATTTGAACTGTCGCCGCCGGATTTTCATGCGTTTTTCGAGGTGTGGTTGGAGGGGCAATGGTGGTATTACGACGCCACTCGATTGGCCCCGCAGTCCGGATTTATCCTGATCGGCACCGGCCACGATGCTGCGGATACCTCGGTGGCAACTATGTCCGCCGGCATTCAGTTTCTATCGATGGATATCAGGATTCAGAGTTTGGGCGATGGCCTGATCTCATACGTGATCGATCCAGTCACGTTCTACCCGTAGCAGCCTCAGCGATAGCGCGAGCTTGCGGGATGATGGCTCCTGCCGTCACGAGTGGCAGGCACTAAGAATCTGGTGTATTGCGGAATGCAATGCTTGGCTCGGTGATTCGGGATGATCTCGGCAAACCCATGCGACAAAACCATCGGGCCTAACGAGAACTGCCCCGCCAGGCCTGAGCGCAAAGGCATCGAGGAACGCACCATCCACATCCCCGAAACCGTCGAGCCCGCCGATTTGTCGGACGAGGAGTGGACCGAGAAATGTTTGCGCGCTCTCAGCGGCAATCTGCCAGTGGGACGAGTCCCCTCCTGCGATGAGGACCCAGTCGTAGCCGATCCATCGGGTGATCGGAAAATTCTCATCCCCGTCGGTCACCCGGATGGGGGGTAGCAGGCATCCGACTGTTATAGCGCCGTCGGAAACAAATGCGCCGGATTCGTATTGAACGCCCAGTCGATCGCCCGGGTTTTCAACGCGAGAGCTGGCTGCAACAAGCTGTTTGACCTTTTCGAAATCACCTACAACCCCGGCCTCAATCGTGGCAAAGACTTCCTGCCGGAATCCATCTGCCGTGTGAAAGGATGCGAGTGCTACCGGGCGGCGTTCGGACTGGTAGCTGTCGAGCAAGGAATCCGGCGCGCCGTGCAAAACGGAAGACAGTTTCCACATGAGATTATGCGCTGCTTGGAGGCCGGTATTCATTCCCAGGCCGCCGGATGGTGACAGCCTTGCTGAGGAATCGCCTACCAAAAATACGGACCCCGCACGAAAGCGATGAGCAACTTTCGGACTCATCACCCATGGGCTCGCACCGAGGATCTCGACGGGTTCATGGGGCAGACCGGATGCCTCGGTTACCATCGCTATAAGCTGTTCGGAGCTAAAATCTGTCGGAGATTCTCCGGGCATGAGAAAGTGATGCATCAACCAGAGGTCATCGCCGTTGACGGAAACAAATGCTTCGAATCGGCCCTTGTCCAGCGCTTGGTAAAGCACCGCTCGCCGATGGCGCAGGTGCTTCCCATAGGATGCGCGAAAGAAGACGTTAAGAAAATGCCCCTGATCGCCAGGCCCCTCGGCCTGAATCTGTAACCCCCGGCGGATCGGGCTCGCGGCACCGTCGGCACCAATCAAATACCGGCATCGTAGGTCAAACGGGATTACTGTTTTGGACCGGCGAACGGATAGCCGAATCACTCCTGCTTCCTCTTCATCAAACCCCATCACTTCGTGGTCAAAAAGGATGCTCGCGAGAGGCTCACTTTCCAGCGCAGCGAGTAGTGCCCGCTCGGTGACGGGCTGTGGACAATGTACAGCGCCGTTCATAGGTTCTCCGTCGTCGCCGCGGGGTAGCGGGATCGTGCCCCATTCCTCTCCCACTAAACTCCGGGACCAAATAGCAAGCGCGCGGTCGTGCATGTCGAGTGCTCCGCTCCGTACTGCGGACTCCAATCCAAGCGACCGAAAAATTTCCATCGTTCTCCCGGTGAGTGACATCGCTTTGGGGTGATTGATGACGTCGGGGTGCCGTTCGAGAAGCACGCACTCGATGCCGCTGCGGGCAAGGAGGAGAGCCGATAGCAACCCGGTGGGACCGCCACCGACGATTGCGACAGGGAAGATGCGATCAGGCATGAGAAAAATTGGATGGGAAACACGCGATTCGATGTCTGCGCGCCAGGTGGTATTTGGGGATCACAATTTCAGAATAGCATAAACAACCAAATTCCCAAGCATGAGTTAGGGACGGTGGCAGCATGGCGAAAATTTTTCTTAGGCATTCCCCGGAGGCGTTCCCGTGCGTATTTTAAGCAGATGGCATTTGTAATTGTGATTGGCGCGGGAGTGTCCGGATTGGTATGCGCGAGGAAGTTGCAGTCGGCTGGGGTTGGGGTTCGCGTATTGGAAAAATCGCGGAGCCTCGGTGGGCGCAGCGCGTCGCGCCAATTTGAAGGAGCGGTGATCGACACGGGGGCTCAGTATCTCTCGCTCGGTTGTGAGAGTTTGCTCACCGAAGTGCAATGTCTGCTCGGCCCGAATTTGTGCGAGATCGATCTACCGCTCCTCGACGAGCGAATGCAGGTCCGACCTGGTGGAAGTCGCTATTTTCATCGGGAGGGAAATAATCGTCTGGGCAAAGCACTCGCGCAGGGATTGCAGGTCGAGTTGGAACATCAGGTGACTCGGATCGAAACCGGTGATCGTCGGGTTTTGGTCGATGGAATGGAGTGTGACGCCGTGGTTCTTTCGGCTCCGTGGACGCAATCCGCCGCACTTCTGGGTTTTGAGACGGGAACAATTTATGAGCCATGTCTGACTGCGGCATTTGCTTACGAAGGTCCACCATCCGGACCGGGTCATATTGTTTACGGGCTCATGGGAACCGATGCTCTCGCGTGGTCCGCGTGTGAGAACGCGAAGCGTGGTCGCGTCCCGGATGATCTGACCATGATGATCGCGCAGGCATCGCCGGACTTCAGCGTCGAGAATTTCGATCAACCACCCGAGACATGGGGAGCGGAGCTGCGCGAGATGATCGAGATGCGGTGGGAAATTGACCCATCGCGCTTTCGCTCGCAGTTCACACACCGATGGAAGTTTTCTCGCCGTATGGCACCCTCCGGTGGCGTCGATCAATTACCTGCCGGGTGTTTCGTTGCTGGAGATTCCGTTTGCGAGTCCCGTGTGGAGTCCGTTTGGCAATCGGGTGCGTCCACCGCTGAGGCCGTCATGGATTGGTTGAGTTCCGGCTCTGCTTGAAGCACGGGGATGGACCACTGGATCGGCCCGGTCAGCTGATGCCATGCGGATTCCCAGTCGAATACTTCTAGGCCCGGAAACCGAAGTTTGTAGTCGTAGGGGGACGGTGTGGTGTAGGCGTATCCGAGGTAGTACCATCTGCGTCCCGTCGAGCTCGTGAATGCGATCTCCTGAAGCATTGTTAGGATCCCGAGGCTGCGTGACGAAAACTCCGGATCGAACATGGCATAGATTGCCGAGGTCGATTGGGCGCCGAGCGCGAGAAAGCTTACGGCCGCCAGATGGTTATCGATTCGGGCTTCGAGGGCGATGGTTTCGCCGGGTACGCTCGCCGGATTTTCTGATAGGAAGGAACGGAGAGACTGGGGCAGACAATCACGGAATCGCTCGCGGTGTTTGAAAAACAGGGCGTCGTAGTCGGTGCAATGCAGCGCGGGAACAATGCGGATTTCGACCGATGTGTTCTTCGCCAGCACGCGACGCTGAGATTGGGTGGGCGCGAATTGACGGGCATCCAATCGCAGCGCCATCACACCGCACAGATGCGACTCGTGAATCGAGTGGCTGGTACGAAAAAAATCAGTGCCGAAATTTCGCCATCCGCGGGAGAGCAAGTGATCGAGCGCCGCCGGATCAATCGACCCTACAACACCTCGCTCGATTACCGGCTGCGAATACAACCATTTTTCGATGAAGTTCGCTTCGGGTGGTGAGTTCTGGCTCACCGTTATCGATACATCTCGGCGATGCTGTCGGAGTATTTGTTGGCGATAACGTGGCGGCGGATTTTCAGCGTCGCTGTCATTTCATCGCCGATCTCAAACGCTTTCGGCACAAACCGCCATGCCACGATTCTCTCGAATGTCTTAAATCCCGTTTCCGCGCTAATCAGTCGGCGAATCTCACCATCAATCATGGATCGTGCCACGGAATGCGCGTGGAGTTCGCCGGCCGAGTGGATATCAATCCCTGCCGTCCGAAAGGCATCAAGCGCTGGAACAATGAGGACGCCGAGGAACTTCTGATCTTGGCCGACTACCATGCATTGATCGATGAACGATGATTGGGTGAGGCGCGATTCGATCGGGACTGGCTCGACGTTTTCTCCGCTGAGGAGGACGATGGTATCTTTCGATCGTCCGAGGATTTTCAAGCAATCGTTGAACGTGAGCATCCCGATATCACCGGTGTTGAGCCATCCGTCTTTCAAGACTTTTGCCGTGCCGGCGGGGTCTTTGTAATACCCGAGCATGACTTGGGGGCCGCGCACATGGATCTCGCCGCGGCGTCCACGGCCTTTGCCACGGGCACCGGGATCGGGGTATAGGATGCGTCCGGACTCCAGTTCCACGATGCGTAATTCGGTGTCCTTATACATCGGACCTACTGTGCCGATGACGAGGTTGTCCCACGTGCGCACCGCAAGCACAGGAGCCGTTTCGGTCAGCCCATAACCCTCAAGCACGGGAATCCCGATAAAGTTAAAAAACTCATCGACGTGCGGTTGGAGTGCTCCTCCGCCGCTGATCGTGCCGAGAAATTCGCCGCCGACGACTGCTCGGAGTTGTTTTAGCACGATGGGGTCGAGTACTTTTAGGGGAATCGAGAAGAGTGCGAGATTGAGCAAATGGCGCAACATCAGCCGGAAGTTCTCCACCCTGCCTCGACCGACTGTGTCCAATTCCTGACCCTTCAAAAACCGCTGCGCCCGCCGAACCCGCCGGGCACAATCGTAGGTGAGGTCGAAGAGCTTGCGCTTCACGGGCGGCGACGTAGCCACGTTGGCGTAGATTTTCTGATACAGGTTTTCCCAAAGTCGCGGCGCAGAGGCCATCACCGTCGGCTTCACCGTTTTTAGGTCCTCGCCGATGGTTCGGATGGATGTGTAGTAGGTGCACATCCCCCAGCTCACGGAGATCATTTCAAAAACCCTCTCGTAACTGTGCCATACCGGGAGAATAGAAAGGTTTCGCCCGTTGGATCCAAGCGGGAATGGCAAGTTGCAGATCTGCGAAACCATGTTGGCGTGCGTGAGTTGCACGCCCTTGGGTGTTCCTGTGGTTCCCGAAGTGTAGATAAGCGTAAACAAGTCAGATGGCTTGATGGCGGCGATACGATCCTCCGCCCGCCGGTCGCCGGCGCCACGCAACGCCATCCCTCGCGTAATCATGGAGCTCAGAGTAAGGACCGAATCCGACTCCGCCGCCGTGTTGTCCATTAGAATCAAATGACGCAAATGCGGCAAGTGACACCGCTGCACTTTGGAAAGTATGGCGGCATTCTCCACGAAAACGATCCGGACGTCTGCATGGGTCAGGATGTATTTGATATCGGCGTCGGTGACATCGGAGCCCCGCGGGACGTCTGCGCCTCCAGCTAGAATGACGCCGTAGTCACACAGAATCCACTCCAGCCGGTTGTCAGCGAGCAGCCCGACGTGTTCGCGGGCTTCCATGCCGAGATCGATCAATGCCGTAGCAAGAGCCAGACCCTGCTCATAGACTTCGACAAAAGAAACCGGCTTGTAAACGCCGTCTTTGCCTCGTGTGGCGAAGGCTGGGAGCGCGCCGTATCGCGCGGATGCCTCGCGGTAAAGTCCGGCTAGATTTTCCGGTATGATGCGTGAGTCGGGGGCGGTCACGATCTGAAATTCTCGTCGACGGGTGTCGGCCTACGTTTGCCGTGGTCGGCCCGCTTCCCGATACGTGATCCGAGCCTTGCTGAGGTCGTAGGGCGATAGTTCAATCGTCACGGTATCTCCTGGAACGATGCGGATAAAATGTTTGCGCATCTTGCCGGAGATGTGCGCGAGAACGAGGTGTCCGTTCGGTAATTTTACCCGGAACATGGTTCCTGGGAGAACGTCTGTTACGACGCCTTGACTTGTGATTGCTTCCTCTTTGGCCATGTTCGAGCCGTGATAAATACCTTGTTATCTTAGGAAAGCAACCCCGAACGCCACAAACTTCACGGAGTGTGCAGATCAACCGCCGGGTGAAGGTCGAAGCTGGCTGTCGATGATCCACCGCCACGGGATGGCTCCGTAAGACAGCATCCAGTCGTTAAATTCCTTGATGCTCCAGCCGAGCTTGCCGACGTAGTGCGCGTGGAGCCGCTCCACTTCGATCCGTCCCAAGAGGTAGCTCATTGGTACCGTCGGCGACGATGAATACCAATTCACGTCGCCTTCAGCGCGAGCCCGCGTGAAGCCGACTCCGCGCATTAGCAAGCGACACGCACCGTCAAAGCTCAGCGTCCCGTTGTGCAAGCCGCAATCGATCACGATGCGATACGCTCGCCACAACGCGTCGTGGAGCTGCCGGATCCGGACATGCGGAAGGTCCACGATCTCCTGATCGACGCACATTTTTTCACACCAGAGCGTCCAACCCTCATAGAAGATTGCATGCGCAAAAAGCCTGCGGAATTTGCTCGGGTGCCGGTTTTGTATGGCAAACTGAAGATGGTGTCCGGGATACGCTTCGTGGGCTGCGGTGAGCTCTACGCCATAGTGTTGGCGCACCTCAGCCAGCTTTTTGCGAGGATCCTCGGTCGTGAGGCTCAGATCATTTACCCAGAAAATTCCACGTTGTTTTTTGGAAAATGGCGGCGGCGCGCTATAGGCTGCGGTTGGGAACTGGTGACGCAGAAACGGCGGGACCGGGAGCACGTCGAGGGATTCGCCCAGCGGCATTGTCATGAGGTCGAGTGCGATCACGCGATCTTTGATCGACTGCGTGGTTTCGCGATAGATTTCGATAAGCGGTCGATTGGGGGTCCATGCGGTCACGCCGGACTCGAGCGCGTCGGCGACGGTGGCAAAACCTGCCCGCTTGGATTCCTCGGCAATCTCACTCTCGAGTCGCTGAATCAATGCCCAGCCATCGGCTTCAATTTCTGGGAGCGATTGGTCGAAGCCTAGACGCTCGCGCATCAAGATCTCGAATGCATCGCGCCCGATCGAGAATCCATTTGACGGGCCCGGTGGTTTGGATTGGATCGCTTTCGCGTATTTGTCCAGAGCGCGGCATGCTTGATCGACTAGGAGTTTGGTCGCGGTGGGTGATTTCGAGTGGCCGCACAGCTCGGACTCTAGTCCACGGAGAAACTCGACGCCGCCGTCGCAGGCTTGGACCGCCAGCCGTGTCCAGATCGGCACGGGTGCTTTCACGCAGGTCGCCCCGTTCTTCAGAAACGTGGGCAGTGCTACGAGGCGGGACTCGATATCCGGAAGCGCGCGTCCAAGCGAATGGGTGTGCCGGATGACGAGCGAAAAGATGGATTGGATTGCGGTATTGACGTGACACTGGGGATCGGATTGCCAGCGCGCAAGGCGCCCCTCAATCAGCAAATGCGTCCTCAAAAGAGCCAAAAATCCGCGCCGGTCCAAATAGTCGTCTCCAGAGAATGCCACGCTCGGCAGTTTCTCCATTGCGGCGAGGGTGATTGTGCAAAGCTGGTTTTGATCTTTGTGATCTTGCGGCAAGTTTCGGCCCAATCGGGCGTCAAATCCGGGTAAGCCGAGGTCGGTCCCGAATTCAGGGAACCGCTCGCATGTCGCTCGCAACCACGCATCACCGAGTTTCTTGAATGTGGTGACCGGCTGCTTCGGTGTCGATGTAACGGTCGCTTTCGGTTTTGGCATTTCGGGAATTAACTTGCTGGCTGCACGATACGACCCTCGGCATCCACTTGGGACATTGAGGCGCGGACCATTTCGTTAACGAGTTTGCGCATCTCTTGGACTTCCGAAGAGGTGGGCGGGCTTCCCTCGCGTTGTGCGGCGATGGCGCGAATGGTTTTCATGTTTGCTAGTAGAAGTGTCACCAGTTCGGTGCGCTTCAACCTCGGGTTGAGCGTTTCCAGCCGGTCGATGAAGTAGTCCATCACATCGATCCGGTTAAGTCCCTCAGCACGGACAGGCGTGTAGTTATCAGCCGTGCTGTTCACCGCGAGCTGGAACCCACGCAACCATCCGCCGAAACTCACCATGTGCGCCATTTCTTCGTCCCGGAGCTGCATCATGGCGTTTTCGATTTCGACCTGCGTCTGCACAAGTTCCTCGCGCAACTTCATCCAATCGCCCTTGTCTCCAAGCTCGATGAGGACTTTCGACCGATTGAGCAAACTATCTCCGACGCCCATCGCACGGGATTGGCGAATCAGGGCACGTCCGATGTCCTGGATATCTTGTTGGCGCTCGGCGATCACGATGACAAACCCGTCTGCAACGAGGGAGCCGAAGTGTAAGGCGGTCTGGAAGCGGTTGGAAAACGTGGCGTCCCGGTTGTTCGACGCGACAATCTCCATCGAAAGTGGGCGGAAGCTTTCTAGATCGACCATGAGCTTCTGGACCTGGGGGGCGGTCACTTCGTTGACGCCGAATTCCTCCCGCATGTGGTCGTCCGAGCTCTGCTGCAACTCGATTAACATGTCATCTTGGGCAGAAAGTAAATGCGACGAAAATCCCGCAACCGTGACAGCTATAATCCAAAAGCGCATATTTCAGGTGACTAATGCCACACTTTTGGCGACCTGTCCACGCGTGAACGAGGCAATCGAAGTGCACCGATGCCTCGTGATCCGCGATTTTCGATGCAGAAATGTTTTCAGCGTTACCGTTGACAGTGGACTGGAGTGCCGACATAGTGCGCGTCCCGAATTTTCGGGACACCTATGGACAAAATTCGCAACATCGCAATCATCGCACACGTGGATCACGGCAAGACCACGCTCGTCGACCAACTTCTCAAACAATCGGGCACATTCAGAGCCAACGAGGCTAAGGCCACCGAGACATGCATCATGGATTCCATGGATCTCGAACGAGAGAAGGGAATCACCATCAAGGCCAAGAACGCCGCTTTTCAGTGGAATGACTACCATGTCAATATCGTCGATACTCCGGGCCACGCCGATTTTGGAGGTGAGGTCGAGCGTATCATGAAGATGGTCGATGGTGTGCTCCTCGTGGTGGATGCCTTTGGTGGTCCTCAGGCACAAACCAAGTTTGTGCTGCGCAAAGCGATGGAAAATGGACTCAAGCCGATCGTCGTCATCAACAAGATCGACCGCGACAATGCCGATCCTCACAAGGTTCTCGACATGGTCTTTGAACTTTTCCTGGAACTCAATGCCAGTGATGAGCAACTCGACTTCCCTGTTGTCTATGCGAGCGCCAAGCAGGGCTTCGCCAAGAGCGAGATTGATCAGGAAAGCAGCACGATGGAGCCCCTCTACAAGGCAATTATTGAGCACATCCCGGCCCCAAAGGTGCCCGATGTTGATTACTTCCAGATGCTCGTTTCCAATCTCGACTACAGCGATTACCTCGGTCGTATCGCCTTTGGCCGAATCATCAGTGGTAGCGTCAAAATGGGTGAGCGTGTCGTATGCATCCACAAGGATGGTAAGAAAGAGACGGCTCCAGTGACCGCGATCTTCGGTCACAAGGGGCTACAGAAAATCGAGCTTCAGGAAGCACACGCGGGCGACATCGTCGGACTCTGCGGATTTGAAGAGGTATTCATTGGTGAGACAATCACCGACAGCGATACACGTGAGCCTTTGGCTTTTATCGATATCGATCCTCCGACGATCACGATGACGATCTGTATCAATGACGGGCCGCTTGTTGGTAAGGAAGGCAAGCTCGTCACAGCTCGCCAAATCCGTGAACGCCTCATCAAGGAGACACGAACCAATGTCTCCATCGAGTTCAAAGAAACTGACATCGCTGGACACTTCCAAGTCAAGGCCCGTGGTGAAATGCAAATCGCTGTGATCGTTGAGCAGATGCGTCGCGAGGGCTTTGAAATGCTCGTCTCTCGTCCGGAAGTCATCTTCCTCCGCAGTGAAAAGGGTGACCTTCTCGAACCGATTGAGAATGTCTACGTCGATGTGCCGTCCGACAACCTCGGCGACATCCTTCAGAGTCTCGCGGCCCGCAAGGGTGAAATCGTCGGTATGGAGCATCAGACGAAGAGCGTCACCGTCCATGCGGTCGTGCCTACGCGCGGATTGATTGGCTTTGAAACCGACCTCGTTAACCTGACCAAGGGAAGCGGTATCATGTCTCACATCTTCAAAGAGTATGGCGAATTCAAGGGCGACATCCCGACTCGTAACAACGGCGTCCTGATCGCCATGGAGGCGGGAGTTGCTATGGCCTACTCCATGGAGAAAATCCAAGAGCGCGGTCGTCTCTTTGTCTCTCCACAAGAGGAAATCTATGTAGGTATGATCGTCGGTGAGAACTCCCGCATCGACGATATGCCCGTGAATGTTTGCAAGGCCAAAACCTTGAATAACATGCGCAGCAGCGGTGATGGTAAGGGAGTATCCCTCTCTCCTCCGCTTAAAATGACCTTGGAACGATCCCTCGAATACATCGCTCCCGATGAATATGTCGAGGTCACACCTCTCACCATTCGTCTGCGCAAGAAACACCTCGATGCCACCGCGCGCAAGCGCGCTTCCGCGTCGCCGAAAGTGGCGTAACCGGCCGGTTGGTCCCGTTTCGGTCACCTCCACATGGCCAAAAAAATCCCAGTTTCATCCACCCATGTCCCGTTGCAAAGCGGGCTGGGTGGATTTGACTTTTCCGGGTTAGGCGACCTCCCCGCCGGAGATACCGTCCCACCCCCTCCCGACCCGTCTCCGTCGAAAGCCGGGCGAGTCCTCTTGCGAAAAGAAAAATCCGGACGCGGTGGTAAGGTCGTCATTGTGGTCCACGGGTTCGATGCCCGTTGGAGCGACTCAGACATCGCGGCCATAGGTCAGGCTGCCAAACAGTCCTGCGGCTGCGGCGGCACCGTCTCAGACCGAACGATCGAACTCCAAGGCGACCAGCCCGACCGCGTCCGGAAGTTCTTCCAAAGCCGTGGCTTCACCGTAGGCGGGGTCTGATTCCGCGAAAAACGCCACATTGGGCGTCGGTTAAGCGAAGTCCCTCAAAGACGGTCGATAGCAATTGGAGTTAGAGGCCATCGTTCCTAGATGCGTTTGTCGCCTTGGATTGGTGCTCGCCGACACCCCCAAGCCCGTAAAACGATCTTTTCAACAGCGGAGTTTCGTATATTGCTGTGGTCCGTATCATTCCCCCATCACCTCCTCAATCATCTCATGTCTAAAAATATCGAATCGCATCTTATCGAGAACCGTGTTTTCCGCCCGACGAAGGAGTTTTCAAAACGAGCTGCATTTTCCAGCCTTGCCGAATACCGTCGGGTTTACGACGAGTCGATCAAGCGTCCGGACAAGTTCTGGGCTGCTGAAGCGTCCGAACTCCTCTGGCAGAAAAAGTGGACGAAAGTCCTCGAGTGGGTTTGTCCATTTGCAAAGTGGTTCATCGGCGGAAAAATCAACGTCGCTGAAAACTGCCTCGACCGGCATCTCCCGACACATCGCCGGAACAAGGCGGCGATCATTTGGGAGGGCGAACCTGGCGAAAAACGCACGCTGACGTATCACCAACTGCACCGCGAAGTTTGCAAGTTTGCCAATGTGCTGAAACGAAATGGCGTGCGAAAAGGCGACCGCGTCTTGATTTACATGCCGCTCATTCCCGAGGCGTCGGTGGCAATGCTGGCTTGCGCGCGCATCGGAGCGGTCCATTCCGTGGTATTCGGTGGGTTTAGTTCGGATAGTATCCGCGACCGTCTCGCTGATTCTGGAGCGAAGGTTGTCGTCACTGCGGACGGAGGATTCCGGCGCGGGCAGATCGTCACGCTCAAACAGAATGTCGATCATGCAATCAAAGGAAATGACGAAATCCGCAAGGTCATCGTATTCCGTCGTGCGCACCTTGATATCCACATCGAGGAGGGCCGGGATGTTTGGTGGCACCGCGAAATGGAATACGTCGATGCCGATTGTCCAGCCGAGGGCTTCGACAGCGAACACCCGCTATTCATTCTTTACACCAGCGGATCGACCGGCAAACCCAAGGGGATTTTGCACACGAGCGGCGGCTACCTCACGGGCACGTATGCCACCACCAAATACATCTTTGATCTCCGCGAGGACGATGTTTACTGGTGCACGGCGGATGTCGGGTGGATCACGGGGCACAGCTACTTGGTTTACGGTCCATTGGCAAATGGCGCGACGTGCCTGATGTATGAAGGCGCGCCAAACTGGCCGGAACCGGATCGTTTTTGGCAACTGGTAGAAAACTACGGTGTTACGATTCTCTACACCGCGCCGACAGCCATTCGTGCATTTATCAAGTGGGGCGATGAACACCCCGCCAAACATGACCTCACGTCACTGCGACTACTCGGCACCGTGGGCGAACCGATCAACCCGGAAGCATGGATGTGGTATCACGAAAAAATCGGTGGCGGACGCTGCCCGATTGTTGACACGTGGTGGCAGACGGAAACGGGTGCGATCATGATCTCGCCACTTCCGGGCGCTACCCCGCTCAAACCCGGCACCGCAACCCTGCCGTTCTTTGGCATCGACGTCGAAGTTGTGGATGACTCTGGAAAACCTGTGGGCCATGGCGAAGGCGGCAAACTCGTTATTCGTAAACCCTGGCCATCGATGCTCCGCACGATCCACGGCGACAAACCCCGCTATCGCAAACAATACTGGAGCGAACTCAAAGGTTGCTATTTCACCGGTGATGGAGCGCGGCGGGACAAGGATGGGTATTTTTGGATCGTGGGACGCATCGATGACGTTCTCAACGTCGCAGGACACCGCCTTGGCACGTCGGAGGTGGAAAGTGCGCTCGTATCGCACGATACAGTCGCTGAGGCCGCCGTGGTGGGCCGCCCTGATGAAATCAAAGGCCAAGCCGTCGTAGCATTTGTCACGCTGAAGGAAGGCCAGATACCCACCAACGAACTCAAAGAAAAACTACGCAAGCATGTCTCAATGGCCATTGGCCCGATTGCACGACCAGACGACATCCGGTTTGCCGACGCGCTTCCTAAAACGCGGAGTGGAAAAATCATGCGCCGCTTGCTCAAGGAAATCGCCGGCGGCGGCAACGTCACTGGAGATACCACGACGCTCGAAGATCTCTCGGTGCTCGCCAAACTCCGGAAGTCTGCAGAATAAAGCTGTGAATGGAGCGAACGAAACTCGCGCGGATGCGCAGAGACGCAGAGATCTCTGACTTCTGAAAACTAAAAAAATCCGGGAGCGCTGGGATGCGCTCCCGGAATTTCAGAAAACGGGTGGTTACTTGTCAGCCCGCTCTTCGATGTATTTGACTACATCGCCGACGGTCTGAAGTTTCTCTGCGTCTTCGTCTGGGACTTCGACGGAGAATTCCTCTTCGAATGCCATCACCAACTCGACGGTGTCCAGTGAGTCAGCACCGAGGTCTTCGATGAACGAAGCGGTTGAGGTGACTTGCTCTGGCGTGACGCTGAGCTGTTCGACGATGATATCTTTTACTTTTTCTTCGATGGATTTTTCGGACATGACTTGATTTGGTGTTTTTATTTCGAGGGCGTAGCAGATATTGCCGCCGGAGAGGTTTGACAATGATTTATTTGCCGACTTCGGAGAAAACGCTTTTTGAAAGAAGGGTCAAGGACAAATCGACGATGAAAATTTGTATTTATGAAAAATCAGTGAGCCTTGACGCTTCGGTCGAGACAGTTTTTGCGTTTCACGAGAATCCGGAGAACCTGCGGAAGATCAGTCCGGCGTCACTCAAGGTGGAAAAAATTGTCGCTGATCCGCGGGCTGTGCCGGGTGGCACTTTCGAGTTGGAAGCATCGCAATTTGGCTTGCCGATTCATTGGATCGGCCGTTGGGAGTTGGTTGATGCCCCACACATGCTCGTTGATGTGGGGGTGCGCTGCCCGTTTCCGTTTTTTCGTCATACGCATCGGTTTGATTTCATCGGGCCGTCGGCTACACGCATGACGGATCGGGTCGAGTATGCGTTTCCATTCGGCTGGATCGGTTGGTTTGCGGGGATCACTGGTGGACGACTAGCACTTGCTGCCATGTTTGCGGCGCGGCATCGGGCTACACGGCAGTACTTCGGCAAGAGTTCTGATTGAGCGTGGCTCTTGCGCACGGCAGACGACTTGGGTAGTCTTTCAGGGCCTTGGATGCTGACGCTTGCGTTTGTCCTGAGTGCTGTCCACCGTCGAAATCCCACCAATGATCAAAGTCGAATCCCTCACAAAAAAATACGCAGGCTTCACGGCCGTGCGGGGAATCGATTTTTCCGTAGGCAAGGGTGAGATCGTGGGGTTCCTTGGTCCCAATGGGGCTGGTAAGTCCACGACGATGCGGATGCTGGCCTGCTATCTGCCGCCGACAAGCGGCACGGCAGAGATTGCCGGCTATGATGTTTTTCGGGATTCGTTGAAGGCGCGCGAGCGGATCGGCTACATGCCGGAGAACGTGCCGCTCTACAACGACATGCGGGTTGTCGAGTATTTGAAGTATCGCGCCTCGTTGAAAGGTGTGCGCGGTCGTCGAATGAAAGACCGATTGATCGACGTCATGGACCTCTGCGGTCTGGGCGATGTCTCGCGCAAGCTCATCGGCACACTCTCCAAAGGCTATCGTCAGCGCGTCGGACTAGCGGACGCTATGGTCCACGAGCCGGACCTCCTCATCCTTGATGAACCAACGATCGGCCTGGATCCAAATCAAATCCGCCAAGTCCGCGAACTCATACGCAACCTAGGCCGTCACCATACGATACTGCTTTCAACCCACATCCTCCCGGAAGTGGAGATGACATGTGGGCGCGTCATCATCATTAACCAAGGATGTATCGTCGCCTCCGATTCGCCGGAAAGCCTGCGCGCGCGGCTGCATGCGGCCGGGCCGATCCGGCTGGAGGCCAAAGTGCCCGAGGGCGTGGACGGCGATGCTATACTGATGGCTGTGCCGGATGTCATGACGGTGAACAGCCATGCGGAAGGCGATTGGAAGATTTTTTCCATTACGTCCGTTCTGGACACCGATCCCCGTGCACCGATTTTTGAAGTGGCATCGCGGGGTGGATGGAAAGTGCGTGAGTTGAGCCGCGACCGTGTGACGCTCGAAGACGTGTTTACTGAAATTACTCATCCTGAAGAGCATTGATATGAACGTTATTCCGATTTGCTGTTCCGACTTCGGCCACCCTGAACGCCCGTGAAAAAGTTCTGGATTCTTTGGTGTCGCGAGATCGCGCTGTACTTCCGTTCGCCGGCGGCTTACGTGATCTTGTTCTTTTTTGTGCTCCTTACCGGCGTGAATTTTTACCTCGTGCTGAATGCGATGAACCGGGGGCCTGGATCGGTGACGCTGGTGGAAGCATTTTTTAACAACACGTTTTTCTGGTTCGGTTTCGTATTGCCGTTTCCGTTGATTACGATGCGATTGTTCGCCGAGGAGTTTAAGCTTGGAACGATTGAAACCTTGATGACTGCGCCCGTGCGTGATTTTCAGGTGGTCGCCGCGAAGTACCTGAGCGCCGTCTTTTTCTACGTGATTCTTTGGGCACCGAGTGCGCTTTACTTCGCGATTTTCCAATGGCTCACGCACCAGAGCGCGGCCAACGCGGCTGGAAGCTGGTTGGGCGCTTATGCGATGCTGATGCTGATCGGGATGTTCTATATCTCCATCGGGTGTCTTGCATCCGTGCTGACAAAAAACCAAGTCGTCGCGGCGATCATGGCGTTTGCTGCGATATCCGTGATGTTTTATCTTGGTCTGTTCAACCTCCTGTTTGCCAATATCAGCCCGCAAGTCCGCGATTTGACGGCGTATATCTCGGCGATTTCGCACATGATGGAATACTCGCAGGGGTTGATCGACACGCGGCCCGTCGTTTTTTACCTGAGCATGACCGCGCTGGTGCTCTACATCACATTCCAAATCTTCCAGTCCCGGAAGTGGAGGCAATAACATGTCGAAGCAGAAATCCAGCATCTCTCGGGTCGGCATCACGTTTCGCCTGACGGTTCAGTTCCTCTGCATCGTCTTTCTGCTCGCTGCCGTGAATTACCTCGGCTTCCACTACTACGAGCGCTGGGATTTTTCGCGGTCGCAGAAGTTTGTGCTCGCGGATCAAACGAAGCGCGTCCTTCGGGAGCTCCAGTCGCCACTTCGGATCACGGTCTTTTTTTCGCCCACGAATCAAGGCGTCGAAACGATGCTCTACAAAGATGTGAATAACCTGCTCCGGGAGTTGGTGTTCTCGCGCGAGAAGCGCGTCGAAGTGGAGTTGGTCGATCCGGTGAGAGAGTTTAGCCGCGCCCGGGAACTGCAATCGAAGTATGGATTCTCCGGCACCGATAACGTTCTCATTCTCGATTACGAGGGGCGGGTGAAGTTTCTCCCGGTCGCCGATATGGGCGATTTTGATCTCTCGGGCATAGCGGTCGGCGAGTCGCCGAGGTTGCTGGCATTTCGGGGGGAGTTAGCTATCACGACCGCAATCATTGAGCTGCTCAATCCGATTCCGAAGAAGGCGTATTTCCTTGCCGGACACGGTGAGTTTCCGGTCGGCGATGGCACCCCGCTGCAAACGTTCACGGACTATGTGGAGCGTCAGAATATCGAAATTGCATCGCTGAACCTCTCCGATACCGACCGCATTCCAGAGGACGCATCCGTCGTGTTTTTGATTGCGCCGCGCTTTGATTTGTCGGTGCGCGAGATCGATGCATTGGTGTCGTATTGGAACGGTGATGGCCGGCTCATCGTGCTGTTGAATCCTGATTACCCGACGCCCGCGCTACGGGAGTTTTTGTCCGAGCGTGGTTTGGTGCCGCTCGACTTGCGCGTCCTCCGCACGCTTGACCTGCAATCGAAAGCCGGAGTTATAGGAATCGTGCGAGATGTGGTCGGGCACTTTTTGGACGATTCAACGATCACCAAACGCCTCGTGGGAATTAACGGTCTTTTCCCCGGATCTACTCAGGCCATCGAAGCGGATCATCAGCGCGCAGCGACCACTAATGTTCGAGTGCGGCCGCTCGTCCAGGCTGCGGATGAATTTTGGGGCGAATCGAACTACACGAATACCGAGTCGGGAGTGAAATACGACGACGATAGCGATCTCGGGCAGCCGGTCATCATTGCCGCTGTCGCCGAACGTGGCGGCATGAGCGACGATCGGGTGGAGCTTCCGACTGCCCGCATGGTTTTGGTCGGAAATGCGGACTTCGTGACGGACGATGCCATTCGACTCTCTCCTGCAAACTTGGATTTTATTCTTAACGCGATGAACTGGTCCATCGAGCGCACCAAGCTCGTGGGTGTGGCTCCGAAGCCGGTGAACTTGATCAGCCTGAGTTTGAGTCCCGCGGAGTTAAGCTCCGTCGGCTTTTATACGCTGGTTGTGATTCCGGGATCGATTGCGTTGTTGGCACTCGTCCTTTGGTGGAGGCGGCGCCGGTGAGTCGATGGGGCACAGTTTTCCTCTTGGTGTTGGCGGTCGGGGTCGCTGCTCTGTTGGTGTTTTTTGAGCCCGGCGTGCAGGCATTGCGCCCGGCGTCCGCGAAACGCACGCAGCTCATCGATTTCGATCCGATGGATCTGAAAGGCGTGCGGATCAGCTCCGGTTCAGAAACGGTTGAGTTGTCCCGTCAGGCAGACGGGTGGACGGTTGGGCCTGCTCCGGATGACCGGGCGGACTCGGGTCGTGTGGGGGAACTCTTGATGACGATTTCGGGCATCACGATCCACGACACGATTCCGGGTTCCGAGATCCGCTCGGAAAAGGATCTCCGACCATTCGGATTACATGATCCACGCATCCATATCGAGGTCCTTGGATCTCGATCGGTTAAGGTTTCCTTTGGAAAAGAGGCTGTCGGAGAGGGTCGCATTTACGCGCAAGTGCAGGGCGACACAAGTGTCTACGTCGTATCAAACCCGATGGAAGATGGTGCAATTCCAAGCAAACAGGAGCTCCGGGATCGCCGACTCACTCGCTACGATGCGACGATGGTCGATCAATTGATCTTGCGCAGCCCGAACGGCGAGCTGGAAATTAAGCGTTTGCCGCAAGGTTGGAATATCATCCGCCCATTGATGGCCTCTGCAGATTCCGAAAGGGTGACCGCGTTGCTCAACGGACTCCTCGGCGCTGGCATCGGTTCATTCTCGACCGACTCGAAACAAAAACCCCCGGGGCCAGATCAATCCGACAGCATTGAAGTGGTTTTTTACCCGGATGACTCCGACGACGCGGATCGGGTATGGCTGCGGGCAGACAGCGATGCCGACGGTAACCCCGTGACCATCGTTTTTTATCCTGCCAGGGCGTCTGTGTTTGTGCTGGATTCGGGCTATCATCGATTGGCATCCGTTACGCCCGATCAGGTGCGCTGTCGGAAGCTGCTCCCGCTGAATCTCGACATGGTCGACATGATCCGGATCGAACGAGGTGGTCACGAAATTGCGCGCTGGAAAAGAGAGAGTGACCATTGGACGCGAGCCGAAACCGGGGAAACAACATCCTCTGCCGATGTCGCGGCCACCTTGGCGCAGTTACTGAATCAAACGGTCTCCGCGTATGAAATTGCGACACAGGACACGTTGCTCAAAGGGCAAATCAATGACCAAAGTCTCTCTGTATTCTTCGACGCCATTGCATCTGAGAATACACCGGAAGCTGCGGCAGGGACGCATCCGATCAGTCAGCTGAAAATCGGCTCCACTGACACCCAAGACACGTTTGTGCAGGTAAACCTTGATTCTGAAATCTGCCGCATTCCATCGGCGAGCGTGCACCAGTTTTTGGATTGGGCGCTGGCTGATCGTCGGGAGCATTTGCCGCAAAGCACACCGTAATCGACCATGACCAGCAGCGTGGGGCTTTTTGCGTGCATCACGCCTTTCGAGCGTTAAAACTCCACCCTCCCACAGACTCAAATGAAAATTGCAGCCGCCATATGTTTTGCGCTTGCTCTGGCTTTTGGCCAGGCAATGCAGGGTGGTGCTCAGATCCCGGCTCTCTCGATCCCAAGTTTCATCTTGGTCGCGCTGGCTGCGATCCTAGCGATCCCAGGATCGTTCCGGTTGCCGGCAGCGCCGTTGCCCATGGCATGTTGTTTGGTATTTTTCGGATATGTGATTTGGCGTACGCAGCAAGCGGACGTGGATCCGTTTTTGGCACAGGTGGACCTTGCGAGTGCGCTTGCCTGTGGTCTTGCAATGGTGGCGGCTGCCAGCGGTTTTTCGAGTCCTCGCTCCCGGACCTGGCTCTTGGGAGGTGCGGGCGTTGTCCTTGCTTTGCAACTCGGTGTTGGCCTTGTCCAGTTTACCCTTGGCGGTGATTGGATGCCGGCGGGATGGTTTTCGGACGAATTAAAACACCTTTATGGTGATCGTTTCGAAGCTAGAACGCGCGGTTCTTTTTTGAATCCGAATCATTTTGCATGGGCGATGGGAACAGGGTGTTTGATGGCGTTGGCTTTCGCGGTGTGGGGGCGCGTCCCGGTATGGGCTCGGATTTTGCTGATTTACTTCGCTGGCGTTTTTCTTGTTGGCGTTATTTTGTCGGCAAGCCGTGGTGGGATGATTGCCTTGGCTGCTGGCTTGTCGGTCTTTGGATTGCTGAGTTTGATCGGTGTTGCCTCGGTGGTTCGAAAGGGATTTCTGTCGGTCGTGGGCGGAGGGGTTTTGATCATCTTGCTTGTCACTGGAGCGGGGTGGTTTGTGTATCAATCCGCATGGTCCGCGCAGGGGCGGTTTCAGGAGATGCTCGTCCCCGGTGTGCGCTCTGCCTTCGCCGAAGTTGCATGGCGGTCTTTCCAAACCGCCCCGGTTCATGGCACGGGGCCTGGGAGTTTCCTCTACACCGCACGGCAATACCGTCAGCCGACTACATCGGGCGATCCGATGTATACGCATAACGACTGGCTTCAATTGATGGCGGAGTACGGATGGATCGGAATCAGTCTCGCTGCCATTGCTTACGTCCTTTTGTTATCAAATGGAATGCGCCGATTCTCAGAGGGACTCGCATTCCGACTCAAGGAGGGGCAGAAGCCGTTCAGCAACGAAAGCGCGCTCGCGGCAGGGTGCGTGTCCGCAGGTGTCTTATTCGGGGTTCATAGTTTGGTGGATTTTAACTTTCACATCCCGGCAAATGCGCTCCTTGCGGCAATGGTGCTGGGGTTGCTTGCTGCGGCTCCACGATCCACGTTCGCTGGGCGGCACGGGGAGTTGACGCGCCGGGTGGCTGGAGGTTTGACAGGATTGGGTTTTCTGATCTTTGGAGGGGGGCTGATCGTGCACCTCTTTGCCACGGTCGAGAGCGATGTCACCGTGTTGAGAGCCAAGAACGCGCTCGCCACAGGGGATGCGCCGGGGGCGCTCGCACTCGTCGAGAAGGCGCTCGCAAAAAATCCGTCCCACTCCGAGTTGATTTGGCTCGAGGCGAGGGCGGTTGATGGATTGGAATCGTCGATGATGTTGCAGGCGATTAGGGAGCTTCCACCGGTCGATCCTGCTACCCGAACGCAGTCTGAGGCTTCAGATGGGGATTTGGACGCTGAGGTCGGTGACGCCGGATTCGAAATCGTAGGTGGGTTTTCGGACGCAGAGCGCGCGGCGAATCAGTTGCGTGCGGCGGAGGCTTATCGGAAAGCGATCGCATTGCGTCCGAACGAGCGTGAGATTTACTTCGGTTTAGCTCAGTCGCTCACACAAAGCGGCGACTACGCACAAGCCCGGTCGGTCGCACGCTCTGCGATCCAGCGTGACTTTTGGAGCGGATATCCGATGAGTATTTACGGCGAGATTCTCGACCTCCAGGGCGAACGGGCGGAGGCTAAGCGGATATTTGATTTAGGCGCTCGCATGCCTGACTACCAATGGTCGGTTTTGGGTCAGCGCCGGATCGAGGCCGAGGAAGACATCCTTAGGCAGATTGAGTTAGAGATGGAGACTTCTGCCCCATGAGGTCGCGATTTCATTTTGTTTGCCAAGTGAGCGGTGTCGCTTTGGCCTTCGCGGTCCTGTATAGCGCAGGGCCGGTTTTGGGACAGGCCATCACCTTGGAAGACGATTTGAATAGTAATCCTGAGCCTCCGGCCGTCGTGGAGCCAGCGAGTCCGGAGCCTCCGCCCCAACCGGCAACGGCAACGCCCGACGAGCCTGTCCAACCGCGCGCTGACGTCAACCTAGAACTCGTGCCACCCGAAACTTCGCCCGAGGAACCATTTATTACGGATGGCGGTTCCCAGCCTGATCTGGTGCAAGAATCCGAGAACGAAATGCTTTTCGGCCCAGAACCCGCAGAGGATATCGTCAGCGAGTCAGACCGTGTTTCTACCGAGCCTGAGCGGAAGTGGTTTTTTGGAGAGTGGCTCGGGAACCTCTTAGCGGTGGGCTCATCTGGTGACCCCGACTCGAAGGACCGCTTCCGGCTCTCACTGAGTCTGTCGGCGGGGTATGACTCAAATGTTCTCGCGTCCAGCGTGGATCAAATCGCAAGCGCATTCGCGACTTTGAGCGGCGGCGTTGCCTATTTTATCGGCTCGCAACGATTCGAGTTCTCGCTCCAAGCGGCTGGAGGAGTCACCCAGTATCAGGAGCGGCCAGGCGGTCGAATCGACTACAATGGCCAGTTGTCAATGGGCGGATTTTACCGTTTCGACCGTAGACTCACGTTCAATGCGATGGTGAACCTTGCTTACCTGTCGCAGCCGGACCCCGAAGTGATAGGTGGAGTTTCATCATTCCAAGGCGATTACACGACGTCGGACATCTCGTTCAACTTTGCTTACTTGTTGACACCCACGGTTACGCTTCGGCCAGCATACCGGCTGACCGCGATTCGTTACCAAGATGAGCAGGTGAACCAAGCATCTGGGTTTTATTCCCAGACGTTCAGTCTTGCGTTAGAGTGGTTGGCGCGGCCGGCTACCACCCTGATCTCAGAATACCGATACAACCCGGTCACTTACAACCTTGAAGGGGAGGGGTCGGAGGGGCATATTTTAACTGCTGGGTTCACCCAGTCGTTCAGTCGAAAACTCGAATGGGACTTTCAGGCGGGAGCAGAGTACCGCTTGATTCAAAATCCCTTCGAAAACTCTACAACCAAGTATCTCGGCCCATTTGTCGAAAGCGCGCTCACTTACCAATTTGCTCCCGCTTCGGAACTTACCGGACGGCTGCGATACGGCACGGAGCCATCGGGGACCGGAGGGGTGACAATTCGCCAAACGCTGCGGACAACGCTTGGCGTGGCCCATTCGTTTTCAGGACGCGTCAGCTTGGACGTCGGCGTCGGATACGAGAATAGTTTTTACGATCAACCTGATGTTCTCGTCGATTACTCACAGGTCTACTACTTCGCTTATGCGAATGCGCGCTACAGGATTAGCAACTCACTCGCCCTGACACTCGGATACTCATACACCTCAGTGGACGTGAGTTTCGGAAACGGGGATTATACCCGCGGAGTGACAACCGCCGGGTTCGAGTTTAGCTTCTAATTTATTAAACGAGCACGATGATCGAATCACCACGTTATTTGACAGTATCACGCGCACCCGCTAATAACCCACACTCCTCACCAAGAAAAATTTCATGAGCTCTCCCGATCAAGAACAACCGTTGCATCTCTTCGACTACCTGCGAGTCGTCCAGATTCGCTGGCCAATCATTTTACTGATTTTTCTTCTAGTTTTGATCACGACCGGAACGATCACGTTTTTGATGCCAAAGCAATTTGAGGCGACGGCGCTGATTCAAGTGCAGGAAAATGCCAACTTTGAGATTTTTCAACAAGGTGGACGCATGCAAGGTGTAGATCCGCGATTCACGACCACGCAGTTCGAGATTATCAAGAGCAGTGAGATTTTGGAGCCGGTAATCAATAAACTGGGACTCGTTCAGAAATGGGCCGAGCGGTATGACATCAAGTCCCCCGAAATCATCTATAAAAAACTTCAGCAAATGCTCACGTTGCGTGAAGTCCGAAATACCAACCTGATTTCGATATCGATCTTGAGTCCTGACAAGCAGGAAGCGGCTGACATTGCCAATTCGGTAGCCAAGGAATACCAGGAGGCGCGCGTTAGAGAGGCCCAGACGTGGGCGACAAAATCATTGGGCAGCCTCGAATCGGAGGTTGAGAAACAGCGCGCGAAAACCGACGAACTCCGCAACCGTGCGGCCGAAATCCGGGTCGAATTCGGGATCAATGACCTCAATCCGGAATCGGTCGAGGACACGATGCAGCCGATGGAGCGCGTGCTCCTTAGCGTGGAGGAAGAGGTGAGCGCACAGCGCTTGCGAGCCTCGTCGCTGCGTGCTCGATACGAACAGCTCACGCGCATGACCGACGACCAGATCATGCGTAGCATCGCGACGCTTGAAATCCAAGATCAGACGATCCTTCAGATTCTTCCCCTCTACCAAGAAGCTGCATCCGAAGAGGCCCGGATGCTCAGTGCGGGACTTGGACCGAAGCATCCGAATGTAAGTGCTCAGCGGGCAAAAAAAGACACCTATTCGGAACAGCTGAAGAGCCAAGTCACCAGCTTGCGTGCAGCACTCGCGACCGCCGTCCAGATCGAGGAGGAGTCGCTTCGCAGCCTTGAGACCCGCCTCGATGAGAGTCGCGAAGAACAGCAGGAGTCGAAGAGTCGCGCGATGACCTACTACGAGGCGAAAAACAACTACATCCAAGCTAAGAAAGTCCTAGAAGGCGCGGAAGTCCGGTTTCTGACCGAAATGATGCAGCGAAGCATGCCGATGAATCCGGCCGTGATCTGGGATCCTGCTAAACCATCGGACATTGCCGCCCGTCCGCGGATCATGCTGAATATGATTCTCGGCGTGTTTTTGGGGCTCGTCCTTGGATTCGGCGTTGCATTCTTCATCGAGTATCTCGACACGAGCGTGAAGACGATGGAAGACATCGAGAAGTATTTCGGACTGCCAGTTTTGGCAGTGGTGCCGCGCGGCGTGGGATTACTTTACAACCTGCCAGAGGACTCGATCGAATCCGAGCCATACCGGATTCTGCGCACCAACATCGAGTTCAATCGGACTAACCCCGATGCAAAAGTCATGACGCTTGTCAGCGGTGGACCCGGAGAAGGAAAGTCACACACGCTGAACAATCTTGCATTTACCTTCGCGTCTTCCGGATCGAAGACGTTGGTTATTGATGCCGATCTGCGGAGGCCACGCCAACATAGTTTATTTGAAATTCCGAATACGACAGGCCTAACCGACTACCTCTCAGAGCAAATCGGACTCGGTGAATTGATTAGGAACACGCGGCACCCGATGCTCGACGTGCTTCCCACCGGACGCTTGTCGTCAGGATCTAAGGCATTGCTGAATTCACGCCGACTGACCAACCTGATCGAAGAGGCAAAAGCCAGATACGATATCGTTCTCATCGACTCGCCTCCGATCCTTGGTGTCAGTGATTCTTCTGTGATTGTTCGGGCGGTCGATCTTACGGCCATCGTCATCCAGCACCGCCGGTTTCCGCGTGCAATGCTGCTTCGTGTGAAGAACGCCGTTGTCAACGCGGGTGGGCATCTTCTAGGGGCGATCCTCAACAACGTGGATATCCGATTGGATCAATACTATCAGTATCAAACCAACTATTATGGCTATCACGACGGTCCGGACGGTCAAAAGCCGACTCCTGGCCAGCCGAAAGCCGCGAAACCTCCAACCTCGAAACCGGGGCCTGCGTCATCTCAAGGCCGCAGGGACGAATACTAATCTCATGAAATTTAAGCCGTTATTCATCGCTGTAATCCTTTTGGGTGCCAGCCATCTTGTCGCGCAGGAGGAAGACAGCGTTCGCATGCGTTCGGGTGACAATATTGAAATTCGTCTGGGAGGCGTCCCATTCGAGGAGATCACGCAAGTCACTGGCCCCTATACGGTTGACACGGCTGGCTTTGTAAATATGCCGCACATCGGACGCATCAAGGCTGCGGGGTTGACTCAGGACGAACTGCAACTTGCTATTGAGAAGTCGTATCGTGATAACCAGATCTACACCCGCCCCACGATCACGGTAAGCGTCGCTACGCAGACGCGTTTCGTAAATGTCGGTGGCGAGGTCCGTCTGCCCCAGCGTGTGCCCTATACGCCCGACCTCTCGGTGTTATCAGCCATCAATGCGGCGGGCGGATTCACAGAGTTTGCCAACCAAGGAAACGTGCGTCTCCTGCGCGGGGACAAAGTCACGATGGTTGATATTCGTAAAGTGCGCAAGGACCCGTCGTTGGACGTCACTCTTCGCCCCGGGGATTCCGTGGAAGTCGTTCGTAGTCTATTTTAATCTGGCCGGCTTTTTCCGCTTGTGGCGGATTGACTATCAGCTTCTGAGGATTAAGTTTGTTGGGATGCGTCGCGGTGTGATCATCCAGTCGCAGCTTACCTACTGATGAAACTCATTCTCTTTGTTTGCACAGGCAATACTTGCCGAAGTCCGATGGCGGAGGGGCTTTTCCGAGAAATGCTCGGAGCCGACTCTGAGATCATTGTGGCTTCCGCCGGTGTGAGCGCCGTGAAGGGACAGCGACCGAGTGAGAACGCGGCCCGCGTGATGAGCGAGGATGAACAGATCGACATCTCTGGTCAGCGCAGCCAGCCGGTCACTGACGAGCTCGTCGAGCGGGCTTCATGGATTTTTGCCATGACGCAAGATCATCGCGATCTCGTTGAGCTGATGTTCCCGAGTGCCGTCGGGAAAGTAAGATTGCTTCGTGACTTTGAAAACCGTGGACGAGACGTCCCTGATCCAGTCGGACGAAATCGTTCCAGTTACGGACATTGTAAGGATACCATCAAATCCGCTTTGGAAAAAATTCTACCCATCGTAAAAACGAAATCACCCATGCTCACTACAACCAATACATCCAGCGAGTCTATCCCTCACATTGAAGCGATCGATCCGGAAATCGCAGCAGCTATCTTTGCCGAAGCGCATCGGCAACAAGAACACATTGAGCTCATCGCCTCCGAAAACTACACCAGCCGTGCGGTCATGGAGGCCCAAGGGTCCTGTTTGACGAATAAATACGCTGAGGGCTACCCCGGTAAGCGCTGGTATGGAGGCTGCGAACATGTCGACGTGGTGGAGACCTTGGCGATCTCCCGGTTGAAAGAGCTCTTTGGTGCAGAACACGCAAATGTCCAGCCTCACAGCGGATCACAGGCAAATACAGCTGTCTACTTCAGCGTTCTATCGCCCGGAGATAAAATCCTGACGATGGATCTTGCCCACGGTGGCCACCTCACCCACGGACACAAGGCCAACTTTTCCGGCAAGCTATACGAGGTCGTGCACTACGGCGTGAGTGCCGAGACCGGGCGTATCGACTACGATGCATTGGCAGAAAAAGCGGTTGAGGTAAAACCCAAGATGATCACCGCAGGTGCATCGGCATACTCGCGAATCATTGATTTCGCGCGGATGCGACAGATTGCGGACTCGGTCGGGGCTTATCTTTTTGTCGATATGGCGCATATCGCTGGGCTCGTCGCTGGCGGGGAGCATCCCAGCCCGGTGCCATACGCTGACTTTGTAACCAGCACCACGCATAAGAGCCTCAGAGGGCCGCGCGGAGGCATTATTCTATGCAAGGAGCAATACGCGAAAAAAATCGATTCCTTGGTGTTTCCCGGCGTGCAGGGCGGTCCGCTCATGCATGTGATTGCTGCCAAGGCGGTTTGTTTCCATGAATGTTTGCAGCCGGACTTCAAGGTCTACGCCAAGCAAGTCGTTTCGAATGCCAAGGCCCTCGCAGCGAGCCTGACTCGCCATGGATACGCCATCGCATCCGGAGGCACAGATAATCACGTCATGTTGGTGGACCTGCGACCTCATGGACTCAACGGGGTGGATGCCCAGACGGCGCTCGATCATGCCGCGATCACGGTCAACAAAAACGCGATTCCATTCGACACCGAGCCGATCTCCAAGACTGGTGGGATCCGTGTCGGAACTCCGGCGATGACGACGCGCGGCATGCGCGAGGAAGAAATGATGGAGATTGCGGACCTCATCCATGCTGCCCTGCAAGGACGAAATGATCCTGAGGCGCTTGCTTCCGTGCGCAGTCGGGTGACTGAATTGACGGCAAAATTCCCACTTCCGGCTTGAACAGCGTGGCTTGCCGGGGTCGATGGACCGGGTTCGCCCGTTAGCGGCGAGAGCGCGCCTCGATAACGATGCAAATCAAAGGATACCGGGGATTTTTGATTGATGCGCCAGCCGTGGGGAAGCTGCGTGCCATCCGGAACGGTGCGCTTGTTGTGGGCGATGGCCGGATACTCGCGACCGGCTCGTACGATGAGGTTTCCAGTCGCGACGAGTTCGCCACTGTCAATTGGAAGTATTCATCGGAAGCGATCATCCTCCCCGGGCTCGTGGATATCCATGCTCACCTTCCGCAGTATCCGGCGGTTGCAAGACAGGAGAGCGGGTTGCTTCCGTGGCTGGAACGCCATGTTTTCCCGCTTGAGCGTGAGTTCAATGCGGCCACTGCGCGAATTTTAGCTCCAAGGTTTTTCGAAGACTTGGCAAAAAACGGGACCACCTGCGCCACGCTGTACGCTGCTATCTACGAAGAGAGCTGCGATGAGGCTTTTCAAGCGGCTGAGGCAGCAGGAATGCGGATCACAATGGGCACGGTCATGATGGATGACGGAGCCTATGGCAACCTCCCGAAAGATAAGGTGCTCGCAACTTCCATCGCGCAGAGCGAACGGCTCTGCCGGAAGTGGCATGGTCGCAATGACGGCCTACTCAACTACGCATTCAGCCCGAGATTTGCGGTCACGTGCTCGCGCGAGATGATGACCGAAGCCGCCGCGCTGGCAAAAAAGTTCGACGCTTACATCCAAACGCATCTTTCAGAAAATCATGATGAGATCGTCTGCGTTCAAAAACGCTTTCCGGAATGCGCATCGTATACGGACGTTTATGCCTCCTGCTATTTGCTTGGGGATCGAAGTATTTTCGGCCATTGCATCCACTTATCGGATGACGAGATTGCGCTCCTAGCGGCCACCCAATCGGTCGTCGCTCATTGCCCGACGTCTAACTTTTTCCTCGCCAGCGGGATCATGCCGTTGGATCGGCTGCAAGATGCGGGACTGCGCATTGGGCTAGGGTCTGATGTTGCAGGTGGGCCAGAGCTGAATATGTGGCAGGTGATGCGCTCGACGATTGAAGCGCAACAAGCGCGGTCGTTTTATTTAAATGACGTGCGGGTTCCATCTCCGGCAGATGCCTTTTTCCTTGCCACGATGGGAGGTGCTCAGGCGCTCGGAATGGAGGCCACGATTGGTTCGTTCGATGTGGCAAAAGATGCCGATTTTGTGGTCTTGGATGCCTCGAGGTGCCTGCCAACCGCACAACCCTCCCGTAACCTCCTGTCGGATCTTAACGCCCACGACCTCCTGAGTTTGCTCGTGTATCGTGGAGGTCCGCACGCCGTCGTCGAAACCATCGTTCGTGGACGCGCGGTTTATCAGGCACCGACGCATCCCCTCTTTTAGCGAATAAGATCGATCAATTCGGCGGAGTCAGCAACCGAACCGCCGGATCAATAGATCGTGGATTGCTAAAAATCATAGCGGGCGCGGTCGATTTGAGCTCGTAGCCGCCGAGAACAAATTCCGGATAGAATCGATTGCTGGCAGGTTCGTACACCATCTCACCGGAAAACCGCCCAGTGAGTTGATATTCGTAGTTGTTATCCGTTCCGAGTTTGCCCTGCTGACGATCCGGGGCGAGTGTCGTTTGCTCGTTGAACATGACTAGGCGTGCCGTGCTCCAAGGTGTGCTGGGCTCTCGGACCCATCCCCACATTTTGTAGTCGTTCTTGTAAAACCTCCGGCCGATGTAGTAGTTCCCTGGGGTTTCGGCGCGAATGGCGGCGTCCATCTCGACACGCCGAGGATCTGGTGCCTTGGGCGCTGTTTCGCAGCCGACGAGCGCCAAACCGAGTAGAACGGCGGATGCTCGGCGCACGAAATCACAAAGCGAAAATTTCATCAGTTTCCGAATCCCGATGCCGCGACGTGGGGGGCGATCCACTCGGAAATGGCATCCTCAGAAGTTAGCTCCACCGGGGACAGTCCGGAAACCAAGTGCCAGCGTTCGGTGTGAGTGGTGGACTCACCGCTCGCGAGCAATCGCAACGCACCGAGCGTTTCGATCTCGATCATCTCTGAGTTCGTAAACGTTTCGAAATTGCAGCCGCCATCGGGATACGAGGCCGTTGGATCATAGTGAACCTCTTTTAGGAACAAATCCTCCCCGTTTAGATATCCGGCCCATCCCGCTGTGTGGGCCAAGCCCAATTTGGTAGGCGTGGAATCCGCGTGTTGGGAGAGTAGGAAAAACTTCTGCCCGATCATCCATCGCGGATCTGTGAGGTCGGTGTATGCCCAGAGGATCATCTTTCGATTCGGAAGGAGGTCTTCTGGATGGCTTCCCATGGGAGGTTGAGGCATGATTTCAACGCCGCCGGGAGCCATGACGGTGAGTCCCCATGTGGCGAGTTCCATCGGTTCGCCTCCGAGGTTCGTGATGGTGTGACGGATCGTGACGCCGGAGCCAGAATCAGCGAGTCGAATCCCCAGCTCTTTCCGGATGTGAATCGGTTCCTCTTGAACCGAGATGATGAGCACTTCGCCATCTTCAGATTGCTCATACGTGACGGGCAGGTTGTCCCAGTGATACGTGATCTTTTCATCTTCTGGAGCCACCCATAGACGGTGACCTCCTCGAATCATGAATGCATCTTCACCGGCCTGCCCGAGCTGCTCGTCGTAATTTTTCAGGACGTTCGCTCCGTTGAGCGCCCTGTAGGATAAGATGCGCGGCCCCACATCCAAGCTGACGAGGAGTTCGACTTCGGAATTAGACAACCGCAAGTTGTTCTGCCATCCGGCGTAGGAAACAGTTTCGATATTCATGGGTTAGTTGATCGTATGCCCGGTCTTCGAGATTGCCGAGCGAAAACCGTTTTGGTTTTGCGCAAACAAGTTCGTTTGGCGTGATTCGTGCCCGCCTATGGGATAACGACGTTCACTAGTTTCCCGGGGACGACAATGATCCGTGCGATTTGCTTATCGCGCGCGGCATCGACGATTTTCGGGTGACTCATCGCCAGTGCCTCAAGATTCTCGCGTGACACGTCTTTGCTTGCCACGAGCTTATCTCGAAACTTCCCATTCACTTGCAGCACGATCTCCACCTCGTCTTCGACTAGGATATCTTCGTTCCAATCCGGCCAAACTTGATTCGAGGCATTTCCGGAAAAGGCAGGGAATGCCAACGACAGGCGCGACCACGTTTCCTCTGCAAGATGGGGTGCGAATGGGCTCAGAAGGCGCAACAATACATTCAGCCCGGCCACAGGGCAGGGGGATGCTGCAGTGAGCGCATTCGTGCAGACCATCATTTGGGCAATCGCGGTATTAAAGGATAACGCTTCGACGTCTTCGGTGACTTTTTTCGCAGTGGCGTGAACCACTTTGCACAACGGGCGATCCATCGGTACGTCTTTCAGATCCTCGCGGATCCGCCAGACGCCTTCCTGGTCCTCTTCGAAACCAATCCGCCAGACCCGAGCAAGGAAGCGGTAAACTCCCTCGACGCCCGTCATGCTCCACGGCTTCATTTGCTCCAGCGGCCCCATGAACATCTCGTAAAGCCGGAGGGCGTCAGCGCCGTATTGCGAAATCACATCATCGGGGTTCACGACGTTTCCGCGGCTTTTCGACATTTTCTGTCCGTCCGGCCCGAGGATGAGACCCTGATTCACGAGCCGGTGAAACGGCTCGGACGTGCTCACTTCGCCGAGGTCAAAGAGCACTTTGTGCCAGAACCTCGCATACAAAAGGTGAAGCACGGCATGCTCGGTGCCGCCGACATAAAGATCGACACCGCCTCCGTTCTCGCCACTCGGAGACTTCATCCAATAGGCCTCGGCGTCCTTGCCCACAAAGCGCGCGGCATTGGTGGGGTCACAGAATCGCAGATAGTACCAACAAGATCCTGCCCATTGAGGCATTGTGTTCGTTTCGCGCGTTGCGGACGCGGAAAACTTCACCCACTCCACAGCCTTGGCAAGCGGCGGCTCGCCGGTGCCCGTTGGCTTAAAGTCATCCATCGGTGGTTGGACCACCGGCAGCTCGTCGTCGGTCAATGCACGATGGCGCCCGTTTTCCCAGATGATAGGAAACGGCTCGCCCCAATAGCGCTGCCGGGAGAACAACCAGTCGCGCAACTTGAAGTTTACGCGGCGGTTACCAATCGCGTTGGCCTCCAGCCAATCGATCATCGACGCCTTGGCGGTCGCCGTGTCGAGTCCGTCGAGAAATCCCGAATTCACGGCCACTCCAACGCCGGCGAATGCCTCGCTCCATTCCAAAACCTCATCTGCACCGACCGGACGCACGACCTCACGAATTGGTAGGTCAAACGCCTGCGCGAACTCGAAATCCCGAACATCATGCCCGGGCACAGCCATGATGCTGCCGGTGCCGTAGCTTATCAGAACGTAATCCGCAATCCAAACGGGGATCGGCTCATTCGTCGCGGGATTGATCACGTAAGCTCCCGTGAAGACGCCGGATTTTGATTTCGCGAGGTCCGTGCGTTCCAAATCCGATTTCGCGCTGACCTGCTTTCGATAGGCATTGATCGCCTCGCGTCGGGGGTCGGTCGTCAGGCGATCGACCATCGGATGCTCTGGCGCCAGCACCATGTAGGTCGCGCCAAACAAGGTATCCGGCCGAGTGGTAAAAACCTCGATCTCGGCATCGACTCCGACTGTCTTGAATCGCACAGTGGCTCCCTCGGATCGTCCGATCCAATTTCGCTGGAGCGCCTTGATCGACTCGGGCCAATTCACAGCATCCAACTCCTCGATCAATCGATCCGCATACGCTGTGATCCGGAGCATCCATTGCCGCATCGGACGCCGCTCGACGGGAAACCCTCCGACTTCACTTTTTCCGTCAACGACCTCTTCGTTTGCCAGCACCGTTCCGAGTTCGGGGCACCAGTTCACCGGCATCTCTGCGATGTAGGCGAGTCGAACCGAGTCCACATCATCCCCGGTATAAGTCTCCACGGATTCGGCCATCCTCGAAGCTGGATTAAACCACGAGTTATATAATTTCAGGAAAATGCTCTGCGTCCACCGGAAGTAAGCCGGAGCTGTCGTGCTGATCTCGCGCGACCAATCGTAGCTAAACCCGATCCGCTGCAACTGACCTCGAAACTTCCCGACATTGCGCTCAGTCGTTACACGCGGATGCTGCCCGGTGCGAATCGCAAACTGCTCCGCCGGCAACCCAAACGCATCCCACCCCATCGGATGCAGCACCTGATACCCCTGCATTCGCTTGGTGCGCGCAATGATATCCGTGGCCGTGTACCCCTCGACATGGCCGACGTGCAACCCCTCGCCGCTCGGATACGGAAACATATCCAGCACGAAAAACTTGGGCTTTGCTGGATCGAACGACGGCTCCCCGGGATTCGGCGCGCGAAATGCCTCCGATTGCAGCCACTCGGACTGCCAGCGCGGTTCAAACTCAGGAAATGGATACGGCTTGCGTTGGGACATCGGAAATAAGACCTCGGGGTAAGCGCGCAATTCTCCGCCGTAGACAAATCCAGTCAATTCCAATCGTCAGCCGATTTCCCTATCGACAAAACGACACGGTCGGATAATGTCCCAGCTCTCAACGGAAGGGTGGCTGAGCCCGGTCGAAGGCACTCGACTCGAAATCGAGCGAACTGTTAAAGGTTCCGTGGGTTCGAATCCCACCCCTTCCGCCATGACCCCGAATCGCCCGCAAACCCTCATAAATACAGGGTCTAGTGTTTTCGAGATTGGGTCAGAAACTGGGGTTTACAGGGCAAGTGTCCCAGAACTGTCCTTTTTTTGGGCAGGAAAAAACTATCCGCTAAAAGGATGTCATCAGGAGGTCACTACCTCCCCACTGTCATCTTACGGTGGTCAGGGATTCTGGGAAAATTGGGAATACAACCCCAAATCCACCCGTGAAAGAAAGATACCGACTCCACCGCCGCGCCAACGGCATGTGTTACCTGCATGATCGTCAGACTGGTAAACGAGAAAGCCTGAACACGAAAAATGAGGCGGAAGCTCTACAGCTGATTCAGGCCAAGAACCAGTCATTCGCCCAACCAATCCTCAATCGAGAGATGGCCAAGGTGTTTTTGAAGGCGCAGGATCCAAAATTCTGTGAACGCACTTGGCAGGATGTTGCCGTTTTGATTGATGCCGCTTACGAGGGGAGCACCAAAAAACGGTTTGCGAAATTTGTCAAAAGCCTCCCACTCCAAGGCATCGTCGGATTGCGCCTGATCGAAACCACATCTGATGATTTTTTGTCAGTGCTGGGCCATGAGAAGGCGGGGGTATCCACAAACGTTCAGCTACGTATCCTCCACAACCGAGCACTGGATCTTGGTTGGATTCTTGCCCCCGTATTATCCAAAAAAGCATGGCCGAAGATCCATTACGGGAAGCGGAGAGGAATAACCCTTGAGGAGCACCAACGGATTCTTGCTGTGACCGAGCGGGATGACTACAGCCTCTTTTTCCAACTCCTTTGGGAAACGGGTGGGAGCCAATCCGACATTGCCGACCTGAGCGCAGAGGACATTGATTGGGAAAATCGTCGCCTATTCTATGAACGCATGAAATTGGCGAGTCGTGGCCAAGGGAGAGCCTGCATTGCCATTGGTCAAAGGCTGGAATCCATCCTCAAGCAACTTCCAACCGACGAGTACCTGTTTCCCATTTTGCGCCTGCGTTCAGAAGGAACCCGCGCTGCTGTGTTTTGGAAACGCCGGAGAGCTGCTGGTGTAGAGAAAGGGGTGGTTCTTCATTCCTATCGTTACGCATGGGCGGAGAGAGCACAGGCCGCAGGGATGCCCGAGCGGGAAGCAATGGCTCACTTGGGCCATGGTAGCAAAGCCGTCCACCGCGCATACGCCAGATCCGCAGATAGGGTGACCATGCCTTTGGAATTCTACGAAGACCAAGCCAGGAAAAAGGTGGTTGATTTCACAGCTGAACGCCTGAAGGCGGCGGGTTGAAAAATTTGAAAAATATTTCAGCACAAGGTTACGATGAAATTTCGTTCCGCTAAAATGGTAATGAATGAAGATTCAGGCTGGCTCAAAAGCAGAGGACCGTTGGAGATTATTAAATCTCCGATGGCTCCCTGCCCGCGTCCACGCGGAGGAGGCGGGGTGGCTGCTGGGCTTCAATCTTGATGAGATGAGTGTCCTGATTGCAAAAGGGCTCCTGAAGCCCCTCGGTAACCCGTCTCAAAATGGCAAAAAGTGTTTTGCAACCGTGGCGATTCAGCAACTTGGAAACAATCCTGAATGGCTGGAGAAAGCCTCCAAAGCAGTGATCCTTCACTGGAAAAATCGGAATTCCTCTAAGACAACCACGTAATTCTTTTCAAAATACTTAACCTCATTAAGTTTTTTGCTTTACTTACATATCAACATATGCTTATATGTTGATATGTCAACGCGAGATTTGATAAAATCACGAATGGCAGCTCTCGGTTGTGAGCGGTTGCCATCATCAGTTGTGGCTATTCTCAACAAGCAAGTTGAGAGCGCCTGTGAAAAAATGGCGGTCCGAATTGTGGCCCGAGAGCTCACGGCCAACAAAATTTCGCGCCTCCTTCTTGAGGAGATGCGCACGAAATACAGCAATAACCAAGGGGGGTTCAAGGGGGAGGCGGAAGCCGTCCCCTTTGACCAGTCCGACCTGCTCAACCTGCCTCTGCAGGATGAGACAAGGGCGGTAACTGGCACCACCGCAACAGACCCTCACTCATGAAAAATTCCGAGCAGATCCGAATACGCCTCAGCTCAAATGCAGCGGATGGCCTGCTGGCATTTCCGCCGCGGATGAGAGGCAGGATTGTATCAATGCTTGTCACGGCGGGGCTGACAAACATTGACTTGGCGGAGTTGCTATGCGCGCGGAAGGAATTGTCGGCACTGGGGAATCTGCTCAACCAATCTTTGCGCACCACTTGGGGAGACGCGGTGGATGAAGCCGCACTGCGAGGAGTCATAAAAAAACTGGAGGGTCTGTTGCGATGAGAATGATTGTTGCAATAAAGAAGGCGTGCAGGTCCGCACGGTCCCTGCTCCGCCATGTGTTCCTCAAAAATGGGAGAATGGGCCGAGAGGTTCCTGCCTTGATGCCTGATGGTGACCGTGTGGTCGGTGTGATCAATGGTCTGGAGGTCGGGACTGTCACCCGCTCACCAGCCACTGATGCAAAATCCCTTTGCTCTGAAGTCCCCAAAACCCGCTCGCAACTGCGCCATGTGGTCTTGAGTTTGGAGGATATGCACGATCCAGCTGATCGCGGCCAAGCTTTTGAGGCACTCGCTGATCTATCCGAACAATGGATGGAAAAATATGCACCTGGCTCCGCTTTCATAGGTGTCCTGCACGATGATCGAGCGCACCCCCACTGCCATCTACTGGTGGCAAATTCCAACCCGTTCTCTGGCGATGATCGCCTCCACTGGAATCCGTCCGCACTTAAAGAGATGCAGTCTTTGGAATGGGTGGCACCAGCCACCGTAGAAAAGTTTTCCCTCTCGCCTGGTCGCCACCATGGACAGACCAAGCGGGAAGGATCGGGAATGCCGTATCCCGCAGCATCCCTGGATGCTGCAATGCTGGCAAAAGCAACCAACCAACAAATCGAACACTATGAAGAATCAAAACTCCTCACCATTGGTCGCCGTAATAAGCAAGGCGACATCACCTCAGTCGTCTTCAACGGGCGAAAAATCAGACTCTCCACCATCCGATCGATGGCTCAGAATCAAAAACCTGATCATTCGACCAGACGTACAATCAGTGGAAATCAACGACGGTCACAGCGGATCAGGAGACCGACTCCTTCAGTTGCATGTCACCTTTGAAGGTGGCACCAAGATTCGACTCAGCCTCACTGACCCTTCCATCGTTGAGCAAGCTTTGGAATCCGTCCTCAATGGGTTCTCGGATCTTTCCTTCTTCAACTACGTTGCAGTTGAATAAACTGCAACTGGCGGCGGCTTGAGGTTTGGGGCTGGTATGGAGCCTGCGGAATGCCTGCCCCAAATCTCAAGCGGCCGCTCCCTAGGGCGCGAGCACAGTCTCTGAGCACCGACGGAGTAGGCGCGGAAGAGTCTGTGCCGCGTGGGGTGTATTTTCATTGACACGATTTTGAGTGACGTTACTTATGTCACATGGCGCGTGGTCCCTCTGGAAGATTGGTTGCGGATTTTGATCCCCTTCTCAAAAGGGAGTTTCATGCTGCACTGGCAGCGGACGGCACCAATTTCAAGGAGTGGTTGCTGGTCCGTGTGCAGGATTATTTGGACAACCGCCTGCAACCTCAATTTCCCACCATGGCCACAAGCGATGCCGCTGCCGAAACCCTTCCCTTGGCTGCCGAAGAGCCTGGAATCTACAAAACACCTTCCACAAGATCATGAAAAAATCCGTAACCCTCCGAGATGGAGTCGGTCCCAAGGAACGCCGCTTCAACGATGCCCTGCGTGATCTTTTTGTCGGGGCCAAGGTGGATGGCCAAGTCAGGTTACATCAATCTCATGCGCCTGAAGGCGGCCTACTACGAGCATCGGGTGGGGCCGCAACTCTTGGAGGATGTCACCAAGGCGCTCAAAGCATTCCCAGAATTCAGGGAAGAGCTTTTTGACAAGCTCCATGCGTTCTTCTCCCGCTATTTCAGCAAGTCGGGCTCGATCTGTTTTGCCTACACCCCTGGCCACATGGGAGTTTACGAGAAGGTCTATTCCGATGAAAACGACGTGGTTCTTTTTTGGAAAACTCACATGCTGTATTACGTGAAGACGGATCGTCTTTTCCGTGATCTCAAGGTGGAGTTGGATGGCCACACCTTCTTTTTTGACTGCACCGCGCTGCAGCACAAAAAAAACAATGAAAAGCGCCAGCTCGTCTTTAACTTTGAGAAAGTGGAGCGGGACGGCACCATTCGCATGGGGGTGACCTATTCTGAAAGCGGTCGCATCACCAAGACCGATGACATTTTAAAGGCTCTGAAAAAAGCGGAGCATCCCATCACGGAACCCCTGTTGCTCAAGGTTCTTCGGGTATTTGAAAAACAGAGCGAGGTGGACTTTTTCATCAACAAAGATGCCCGTGGTTTCCTGCGGGAGCAGTTCGACCTCTGGATGTATCAATACCTTTTCAAGGATGGCACGGCGTGGGGCGCGGTGCGCATTCAGCAACTGCAGGCTCTCAAAGACATCGCATTCAAGCTCATTGATTTCATCGCCCAATTTGAAGATGAGCTGGTGCGGATCTGGAACAAGCCCAAGTTTGTTCGCGGCTCCCATTACGTCATCACCCTGGATCGGATTGCCGCGCAGGATGGTGGAGTGAAAGTGATCTCCGACTTTCTGAAACATGATGGCATGGCCGAGCAGGTGAAGGAGTGGGTGGAGCTTGGCATTGCCGCGAAGGTTTTCAGCGCCAAAGATATTCTCTCTGGGCGGGGCAAAGATCAGGCTTTGGTTCCCGAGTGGCGCTCGCTCCCACTGGACACAAAATTTTTTCCGTCTCTGGAATTGGACCTGCTTGCGCTCTTCGAGAATCTCGATGAGGCCATTGATGGACGGCTCATCAAAAGTGAGAATTATCAGGCACTGAACACTCTGCGGGAGAAGTTCAAAGGACGGGTGGATGTGACATACATCGACCCTCCGTATAACACCGATGCATCTGAAATCATTTACGCAAATGATTACAAACATTCTACTTGGCTCACATTCATTGCTGACCGATTGATTTTGAATGATCAGTTCCTAAAACCATCTGGAATTACATGCATCACTATCGATGATTTTGAACTCCATCGGCTACGATCATGTCTGGAACAAACCCTGCCGAAGAATGAATTCCTCGGGGTTGTCGCAATACGCAACAACCCAGCTGGAAGGTCGAGTATCAAGGGGTTTTCCATCTCCCATGAATACGCAGTTTTTAGCGCAAAGACGGAAAAAGGACGCATCGGAAGGGTCGAAAGAACCGCAGACCAGATAGCAAGGTACGGCGAGGAAGACGAGACAGGGTTCTTTGAATGGGTGAATTTCAGAAAGCATGGCGGCGCAAATGCAATGCGAAGTGCGAGACGCCGGTTGTTCTACCCCTTTTATGCTTCAGAAACTTCATTTAGAATTCCTAAAATGGTCTGGGATTCTGACTCGGAGTCTTGGGCACCGATGGAAAAACCGAGGGCTGGTGAATCCATCGTATGGCCCACAACAAACGATGGAGAAGAAAAAACTTGGAAGTGGGGGCACGAGACGGCCCTAGAAAAATCCGATGATCTAACTGTTCGCCCTGACAGGGATGGCCGTCCCGCGATTTATATGAAATCCAGGTTGCAGGATGAAGGGCGACTTCCATCTGACCTGCCCCCCAAAAAGTGGACGTGACAAAAGTGGAGTTCTGCTCAAAGAAAAGGGAGCAGAACAAAATGAAAAGAAGTCGATTTAGTGAAGAGCAAATTATCGGGATATTGAGAGAAGCGC
>Ga0247844_1001097_pt1 | contig 53134 bp, 47 predicted proteins | sample LaCtaG_FD_192421 | JGI IMG/M metagenome (GOLD analysis project Ga0247844, IMG submission 192421) | Freshwater microbial communities from meromictic Lake La Cruz, Castile-La Mancha, Spain - LaCruzMarch201714.5m_1 | ecosystem: Environmental > Aquatic > Freshwater > Lake | place: Spain: Castile-La... | reverse complement strand
AAATTCCATCAAAATACCGACCAAGTGATAGCATATCACAAGTTATTATTTGACGAATTGAGGTATATTTCAGAACTAGACACATTATTAACAAACACCCAATCTGATTTAACCGAAATACAACAAAACATGAAGGATGAATTAGAAAACTTGCAATTTAAAGTTATTAAGTAAATATTACACCATAAACAATTGATTTTATAGTACATAAGTTAAATAATATTTACTATAATTGGGTTAAAAAAAATCTTATATTTTATAATAATGAAAGCACAATCCTGTTTTATTGCCAAAGCTAAAATCAAATTAAAAAAACTTTTAAATTAGATAAAACGTTATAACTATGTTTGCAAAACTAAATAACTAAAAAAATGAATACCGAAAATACCGAATACTGGAGCATATATGCCGAACAAACGCCTAATCCTGAAACGATGAAGTTTGTTTTTAATAAAATGATTTTGCCTGATGAGGCCGAAGATTATCCAACAAAAGAAAAGGCAAATGCCTCTCCTCTAGCTAAAAGTTTATTTGAATTTAGCTTTGTAAATGGTGTTTTTGTAATGAATAATTTTATAACTATTACCAGAAGTCCTGAAACTGAATGGCACGAAATTACTCCAATTGTTAAAGAATTTTTAAAAGCTTATGTAGAAGCTGGTGAACCTATTAGCTACAAATCAGATAAATCAAACATAGAAGGTGCTGATAATATTATAGTTGCTCAAATTTTAGATATTTTAGATACTTATATTAAACCTGCAGTTGAAAACGATGGTGGAATGATTTCGTTTAAATCGTTTAACGAAGAAAGTGGCTTGGTAACTGTTGAATTGAAAGGTTCTTGCAGCGGTTGCCCATCATCTACGGTTACTTTAAAACGTGGCATTGAAGGATTATTAACCCGAATGGTTCCGCAGGTTAAAGAAGTAGTGGCAGAAAGTTTATAATTTATTTTTTAATTATTATACTTACTTTATTACTTAGTTTTGACTGAGCACCTTTTACCGAAAATACTTTAACTGCATAAATATTCTCAATTTCAACAAAATTATCTTTAAAATATAAATCGTCAGTTGAAGAATATTGAACCATTTGACCTAATTTGTTTTGCTTGTAAATAATAAATTTACGTTCATCCTTGGGTAAATTGTGTCTCCAATTTAAAACGATATTACTATCTATTTTTGCAACCAATAATTGTTCAACACCTGGAATTAAACTATTTATATATGGTTTTCCTTCAACTGAAACCGAGTATTTTGAAAACAAATTACTATTATCTTTCGCACGAAGAGTGTAATTATATATAATACCCGATTTTACATCTTTGTCAATATACATCTTCAAACTTGGATTAGGTACTTCAATTTCTTTCCAAACGGAATCAGTACTAGCTTTTTTATATAAAATATGCTGAATTACATCAATACTTCCACTTGGTTCAAAATACAGTTTTATTTCATTATCACTCACTTCTACATTTGTAAAAACAGGAGTTGTAGGAGGAATTGTATCAGGTCTTTTTACTATTAATGGTTCAGAAAAAGCGGACATATTGTAATGGTAATCTATTGCCTTTAATTTATAAAATATATTTGGTGTAATTGAATGTAAACTTATAGTATCTGTAAAAATATATTTTACTGGTTTTCCCATTTCTTCATCTTCATTAAAAAAGTCTCTTACAAAAGAGTATTCATGGTCTTTTCCATTTGCCCTATATAATTTGTGCCCTTTAATGTCTTTATCAATTATATTGTTTTTTACATTAATTGATACAACTCCATTTGAATCAACAATGGCATTTAAAATTAATGGAATTGCGGGAGGTGTACTATCAATCAACACAACATAATTAGACAATGATGCACTGATATTCCCTGATGTGTCAATAGCAAATACGGTATAAAAATTTGTTCCATTTTTATCAAAGCCTGTATCAATAAAACTTGTTGAGCTAGGTGGTAAAATTTTTGAATGAATTATTTTAAATTGGCCTGTATCCGAATTGCATCTGCCCACAAAATATCCTGCCAAATCTGGCTCAATCGTTTTTTTCTCCCAATTTATTAATATTTGATTGGTCTTGAAATGTTTTGGTTGTTGTAAAAAAGGTGCGCGCGGAGGTGTTAAATCTTTAGGCATTCCTTTGGATTTAGCAAAAAGTACTTTTTCCCCAAAATTATTAAGTGCATAAAATTTGTAATAATACCAAGTATAATTTTGTAATGAATCGTTTCTAAATGCACCATTTTGTGGCTCATCGGTTATATAACTAATATAAAATGGATCAATATTCATGGGTTCATATTTGCCATTTTCACTGGTTGCTCTTTCAACAAAATAGCCATTTAATCCTTTGGGTTTTTCCCAAATAAAACTTAAATATTCATCACCTGTATTTACGATAATTGGTATATTGAAAACATCTGTATTTATGGTTGCCTTTACAGTTACTATTCCATTTTCAATAGTATATATGTTCGACTTAGCATTAATTTTAACCCTGTAAGTATATGTTTTACCTTCAACTGTAGTGTTATCAAAATAACCTAAACCAAGGGCTTGCGCAATTTTTTGATGAAGTAATGCACTCTTTAAAATTACCACTGCCATCATTTGTTCTTTTGAATATTGATCGTTTAATTCACCTATTCCTTTGTCAATGCTTATAGGTTTGGCATATTCTTTTGGGTCGGCAAACATAAAGTCCATAGCCATCGACATATTTCCTTGTAAAATTGTGTCTTTGGTATTAGCAATTAGTGTATTCCATTCATCTTTAGTGTAAGGCTTAACAGTAGCTATAGTTGAATATTTATTGCTATTTCCCTCTGCTCTTTCTATTATAACATTGCTTTGCAAAGCCAATCGAAGAATACTGTTATTTTCGGGTAGCCAACGAAGTTCAATTCCGTTGTTAATATAACGTGTTGCCATAAAAACTTTTGATTTGGCTATTTGGTTTTGGGCATACAAGTCTTGCGCTAGTATACATAACATTGCACAAAGTAAAACGGAGAGTATTTTATTTTTCATGGTTTATTCTATTGACCTTGTGAGTAATTACTTGTTAAATTTGGTGTATTGAATATAAACGTTTTAGTTTCAACAACCAATTGATTAGTTTTGGTTTTGGCAGTTACCCAAACATTATCAGTATTAAGTTCCTCCAATGTGGCAATTACTTTAAATTTATATTTTCTTTGATTATCCAACTGGTTTTGAGGAGAAGGGACTGGGTTTGGATAATTAGGTGGAGCAGGCGGTGGAATAGGATTTTGGATGTAGAAAAGACCTAAATTGCTGCTATTTCCTGGTATAAATAAAGTTGAATTATTAGCGATTGTTCCAATATTTTGGGTACTACCTAAAGTTGCGGTTGAAGTAGTATTGCTATTAAAAGTAAATGGTTTTGTATGCCAATAAAAATACTCTCCATTATTCATTTTTTTTGTATTGCAAGTTATTATTGAATAGGTATTTGCTGTAGTACTTTTAATCTCCAATGTTCTAGTAATTTTCATTCTAAATGTTCTGTTCTTTACAGAACCATCACCTTGCGTTTCTGCAATATCAAACACCTCATCCGGAGTTAGTGCATATTTTACCCTAATTGGCGCATTTATGGGGAAATTAGTGGTTGCGGTTGGTTCTATGTATTGAATCATATTGTTTTTAAAATCTGCTGCTTTATCTTGCTGAGCCACTACAGTTTCACTCACTGTGGCTGTGCCATCACAAACGTTTCCCCAGATAAAGTACTCATCAAATGGTTTATTAATTAAATCGCCAACTGTTAAGTTTCCCTTTATATACCCAACAGCATAATTTGTTCTTGGAAACTGAGCATACAACCCAGCTGATAATTTTATTTCAGTTGAAATATATGATTGAGTTCCACAACCTGTAGTATTAGGCCATTGGTAATTGGTAGCTTTTAGAGATGAATTAATGTTTGCATAAGCACCAATTGAACCTTTAGCTCTGTATCCGTTTATACCTTGACAACCGTTGTATTGCATAAATGATAGATTCAGTTCTGAACCTGCATCAATGATAAATTCCGCACTCCATTTTCTACAAACACCTGTAAAAAATTCCTTACTATACGGCTGGTATATGTTTAATCCAACTCCTAATGCAAACCCTTTTCCTGTTTGCGAATTGGTATTATTACCCCCAATATCACTATTAAAAGGTGGAGGCCAACCCATAGCAGCTGTATGTTTGGTTATGTATTTTTGGGTAAAACCTGCTGGTACACTTGGTAAGCTATTACCAAACATTAAGTATTCATATACATTTACACCTAATATTTGCAAATCATTAGGGTTAGCAAATGTACCAAGTGTAAAATACCATAAATTGGTTTTGCCATTTATTTTTAGTTTTAAATCTATTGCTTCAGTGGTTTGAATAGCTGGTGCATGGTTAATATTTACTTCAGCAATCAAATCAAATTCTTTTTCAATAAAGTCGTAATCAATAGTTAAAATTCCTTTCGTTTTAGCTGAAGTTCTTGTATTTAATGAAGCGCCCACCCAAAAATCACCATCAAAAGCTATCATTGTCATTCCACCTGTATTACTAAATTGTCCTATTAGTTTTGCATCCATATTAAATGTTTCAAACTTAGGATATGTGCCAACCGTAGCCATTAATATAAAACCTATACTCGATTTTTTGGGAGTAAAATCAAACCGCTTTTGTTGAATGTTTTCAGTGGCTTTCATGTTATTGTATGCACCTCCACCAAAACCATAAAATGCTATTCCAGGCAAAAAAGGGATACCAGCCCCTGGTGGCAAAATTACATTAGCTTCTGCTTTCCAATAACGGTAATACACATTGTTATTTCCATAAACCGTGTTTCCAAACATTACACTTGCAGCCACTTTAGAAGATATTTTTGAAAAAAATACTTCAATAGATGCACTAAATCCATCTCCATAAGTCGGGTTATTATCAAACAATGCTAAACAACCATTAATTTTTACCGCAGCTAAATCTGCATGTATTTCTATACTATCAATTTTTAGACCTACGTATTTAGGGTCAAAACTTTTTTGCGATTTATTAAGTCTTAAGTAAAAAATGGCACTTATACTTGTGCTACCTCCAATATCTTCATTTAAATTTGCAATGATATCGAACTGAATTGCACCTCTTATTAATTCTTTTATATTTGTATTTCCTGTTGCCTCAGTTGTTAGCGATTTATACTTAACGTTTTCAATTGAAACGGGAAAATTAGCTATTAATTTTTGTGGGCTTGCAAAACTCCAATTACCCGCATTAAAAGTTGCTGTATGATTGTTAGTATTGTTGATGTAGCTATAATCTAGTTTTAAATTCTCAAATTCGCATTCCAATTTTACATTTTTTATCCCAGCTTGTCTAACATAACCGGGCAAACTATTGATTGTATTATTAATACTTGATTGTAAATTGGGGTTATTCCACTTAAAAACACCATCCAATTGAAGGGAAACACTATAATTTCCTCCAGTTATTGCGGCAGTAAAATTTGAAGTTGGCTTAACAGTAATGGTAGCTTTTAATATATCTGCACTTATATCGTTTAAAGGAACCATCACAAATTGTAAGCTATTTGTATTATTTGCTAGGCTAAAAGTGGCAGTGTATTTTAGTTTGTTAGAGCTTATGGTATTATCGCTAATAGGTAATACTAACTTTCCAACTGCTTTACCATACTGTAACGAACTGTTTGATATTGCAATTTCAACAGTATCAACACTTGCTTTCATATCAGCAACTGATGCGTTGGGGTAGGCATAGATATTCACACTGTTAACCTTAACCGTTATTCCTAAATTGTCTATTATTAAATTAGTTACATTAACATTAATATTGGGGTTTGTATTTTGAGTTTTCCACGCCTCGGGCAATTGAATATTCAAATTACGTAAGTAAAATCCTCGCCAATCAGGTCCAACAGGTGCTAATGGATAATTTGTAGGGAAGGTAATATTGCCAATATTTCTAATATCCGACATGTCAAACTTTAAGGTGTCGGCTTGTGTTATTTTTAAGCCTCCAGCATCCACTATTTCACAAGTTGGAATTATTCCACTCATTAATAAATCATTTATGCTGGTGCCATTTCCTTTAAAAGTTACAGCAACTTTACTAGTTGCATTTGTTGAAGGTATAGGAATTAACCATTCTCTGGTAAATTTGGTTACTATTTCAAAACTAAAATTATTTACACCAGTATCTGCCCATTGAATGTAGCAGCCACTTGTTGTTGTACCTTTTTTTAGTGTAAACTCTATTTTATTATTAATATTTGGAAGTGTTAAATCTTCAGCAAGTTCTATACGGCCATTGTTAAAAAGTATTTGGTTTGGTTTGAATAAAAACGATTTTCCAGCAAATCCTAATTTATGTGTTGTACCGTCTCCATTATATTCTGTTTGCACTAAAAAATTAAGTTTAGATTCGTTTGGTTTAAAAATCATTTCAGTTAAAACCAATTTATGTGCACCTTGTGCAAATTGAATTCCAAAAGGCATAGTTAAATAATTGGCTGGTATTTGTGGTGTTGGTATATTGCTTTGGTAATTGATATTTGGTAAATTTCCGTTGTTATTATTTACCCAATCAACTACACCATTTACTGAATTATTGGTAAAATTTGTAAGGCCATCTGTCATGTTAGCCGCCCAAGCAGCAGTGCTAATATAACTTTGCGCCCAAGCTTTTGGGAAAGTTGAAAAAGCACTACTTGCATTAGGATTTTTTTTCGCAATAATCCCACCTTTTATTAATTTTTTAGTACTATCAATTTTTATTTTCTCAAATTCAACAGCAATTGTAGCCATTAGCCAATTTATATAAACATAACCTTTGCCATTAATTTCATTGGTTGTATTATTTTTTGTAGAATTTGTAACTATAATTGTAAACTCCCCATTTGATCCTGCCTTAATGGTATCAATATTGGCAGCTGCAATAATTTGGTTACTATTTCCATTATTTGGCGTTGGTGGTGGTGGCATCGATTTTGGAAAGGGTGGTGTGCTTTTTGGTAAGCCATTTTTCACGCTAAATCCTTTTGGTTCGGCTATTCCAATTCCATCTACCATTTTTCTATCTTGGTCATCTATAGCAGTAATAGTCCATACATATTTTTTTCCTTCTTCTGGCAATGTAAAATCTACTGGCCATTGTGTTTGTGTTAATCCTTTATAATCTTTGTCTACAATTGGCTGATTGGTTCTAATGGCAGTTACGTTATCTTGACCTTCCAAAACTTCCCAAACTTGTAATTTGTAAGTAGCTATATAATTAGGTGTTGGAGTAACTGGACTCCACCTAAAAATCATTCCTCTAATATTATTTAAAGGAATTATTTCTTCTTCACGAGGTGCTATTAATACTGGTGCTTGGTATGCAGCAATAGTAAACACTGCACATTGTGGTTGTAACCCATTTAAAGCAATTCCAGTTACAGGATCCATTAAATTAGAGCATAATCGATAATTGTCATCTGGAATTCTGCCTGTTTGAGCAATTGAATTTTGAGAGCCACCATTATATATTAAGGCAGAAACAGGATAAATATCTTCTGCATTGAATTGCGAAATACCTGGTGCAATTGTTATTATCGGCATTTTAGAAAAATTGGTTTCACCAACTACATTTCCACTACTATTAAATAACTGAGTTTTTATTTTACAATCAAACGATGCTCCAGAGGTATTGTTTACAATTATTCTAGCTGTTTCTGTTCTATTACTCCAATCGGAAAAATAAGGTGATGGTTTTGGCGAAACCAATAATTGAAATGATTGTGAAAATACTTTACTTGAAAGCAAACAAGCAAAGATTAAGATGATGTAATTTTTTTTTTTCATAATATTAAAATTTATAAGTTATTGAGGTTCGTAATAGGTTTTCTCTGTATGAAATTGCAGGTCGGTCGGTACCATATTTAAATAAGTTTATTGAGCCATTCACCGAAAAATCAATTTTCTTTTTCAAAGTATATTTGGCACCTAATAATGTTACTATTTGAGAGCCTGCTGCTAAACTATTTACACTGTTATCGCTATAAGTAATTCCGTAGTTGGTGATTAGTTTTTTATTTAAAAACTTATAACCTAAAGTTAAATTGATGGCATTTGTAGTTAATAATCCAAAAGAAGTATTGTTATCAAAATAACTTAAATTAGTGCTTATACTTAATGGATTTTTTACTTTAGATAGCAAGTAAGATGCTGAAGCATTTCGAGAATCATTATTGCTTAAAGCACCACTAATGGTGTTGTAGTCTGTAAATTTATTATTTGCATACATAACAGTAATAACATGCATATTATTTGCAGTTGTTAATACATAAGTTGGACTTACACTCCACGATAATGTAACCATATCAATTCTAAAAGTATCGTTCCTTAATGAATTTCTAAAACTGAAATTATTGAAAGAAGTAGCTAAAGAAAATCTTTCAGTAAATTGTAAGTTTAAATTAACAAATCCAATAGTTTGAGTGGTCGTGGCTGCTCTTGCTCCCGAAAGATTATTATAGCGAGTGCCAATTGAACCCGAAAATTGAATTTTATTTTTTAATAAATTAAATCCAGGGTCTATACTTACTTCTAATCTATCGGTTTGCATAAAAGGAAAACCTAATGGAACAAATCCATCTCCAATGTACTTTCCTCCTATTTTTAAATTAAATATTTTTCCTTCTTTGGCTATACTAAAAGCTGTGGCATAATCAATTCTACTCGATTCTTGAATTTTAAAAATTTCAGGTGGCACATCAATTGGAAAAGCTGAAAGCGAAACTGTTTTACTTCTTATATCTCTGGTAAAAGCTGAGCCTGCAACCTCACCTTTAATTTTTAATTGTTTGCCAATTTTAATTTGATAATCTATTGAACTTAACAAACCTTTTTGTGGCAAGGAATTTATTGGTTTTACTTTTATTGAATTGGAGTCATCTTTCATAATTGAAGATATAAAATAAAAATGAGATGATTCTTCCTCTCCAAATCCAATTTTTGCTGAATAGATATTTCTTGCATAAATACCTTGTATATTTTTAGTGGTATCTTCTTCTATGGCTAATTGCGATGTACCAGCAAATGCTGCAAAACGAAATTTTCCTGGTGTTAAACTAATACCTGCACCAAACATAGGTAAATCACCTACACTTAACTCAGAATACTGAGGCACTTGAGTACCCAAAAGTAATTGCGCCCATTTGTATTTAGGTGCAATTCCAATTCTATTGATAGGGTTTTTGATGTAATCAATTAAATTCCCTTCAGGTAAACGAGGCACAATTACACTGTATTGACCAGCAGAAAGCATCATTGAAATTGGCAAAGAAAATTTACCATAAGAGATGGTTGAGTTTACCACAAACCTACCCATTACACTTGGCCTACGCGAAGCAACCGCACCGGGAGTATCAGAATTCATGGAATAAAAATCGCCATACAAACCCATGTTTCCTGTAAACTTCCATTTCGATTTTTCTTCTTGTCCTACACTATGTTTTGACAAAAGAATAAAAAAAATTACAGCTAAATAAAATACTATGCTTTTCATTTCTATGAAATAAATAAGAGCTCGTTTTATGTAACGAAAGTATTTTTTTGAAATGAATATTTATTTTTGATTTAGGCAACGGTACATATCAATTAGAAAGTGGTAAATGAAATGTAACAAACTTATGAAATTGGCAATAATATTTCGGCAATAGTACCCTTCATTTCTTTATCGGGATACTTGTATTTAAATTGAATGGTAAGTTTATGGTTGGTGGTTTTTGCAATTAATTTAAGTCTATCATCGGTCATGCTTAGTGCATGGTTTTTAGCATAACTTACCTTTTCATTGTTGGTTAAAAATTCTTCTTTTATGCCTTTTCCATTATCTTCAATACTTACTTTTATTAAATCAGGTGCAATTTGAATGATGCTTATGCTAATTTTACCTATGGTTTGTGTGGGTAATATACCGTGCCAAATAGCATTTTCAACAAATGGCTGAATCATCATTACAGGAATGTATGAATCGGAAACATCAATAATAGGGTCAATAATAATTTCATATTTTAAATTTTGGCCAAACCTTAGTTGTTCAAATGAAAGATATAATTTAAGGTAACTCAACTCTTCTTCAATAAATATAAATTGCTTAGATGAAATATCTAAATTAAGGCGAATAAGTTTAGCAAAATTGGAGAGGTATCGGTTAGCGGATTCTTTATTATTTACATTAATAAACTGCTGTAGCGAGTTCATTACATTGAAAATAAAATGAGGATTCATCAAACTTTGCAATGCTTGTTGTTTTAGTTTAGCAATGGTGTTTTCTACTTCATCTTTTTCTGCTTGTCGCTTATTTATTTTCTTTATTTGAAAACGAAAAAATATAATCAAACACAATATTGAAAAGGTAATTAGTATTGTTACAAACCAAGTTTGTTTGTAAAAAGGAAATTTTATCTCAAAGTTTATAAGTTTCGATTCAGTCCAATTGCCACCAATAATTTTAGCTTGAATTTCAAATTTATAATTATCTGGTTCAAGAAAAGGAAATTCTAAAATACTTTTATTGGTTAACGTCCACTCTTGGTTGTTTTTTAGCCTGTATCGGTATAGTACAGCATTGGGCTGTTGGTAATAAATACCAATATATTTTATGCGAACATTGTTTTTATTAAAAGGTAACTCAGTAAACTTTTCATGTGAAAATAAACTATCATTCACTCCAAACTCCGTTATATAAAATATAGGTTTTTTGATAACCGCTAAATTTATTATATCCTTTTCTATAGTTAATAACCCATTATTGGTTGCTATGTATAAATAATTACTATCAATAACTAAATCGTTTATTTCATTGGTATGCAGGTAATTGTTTGTATTGAGTATTTTTATGTCATTAATTTTGCCTTTGCTGTATTGTAATATAGATATGCCATTATTGGTTATTAAATAAATGCTATTGTCAAAAAGCATTACTTTTTTGCAAATATTACTACTCAATCCATTTTTTTCGGTTACATTTAAAATTAACTTTCCTTTTTTATAAAACAATATTCCAAAACCGTTTGTGGCTAAAACTAAGGTTGAGTCTGCTGTTTCTACAATGGCATTAATTCTATTAGCCAATAGTTTATTTTCAATAGCGTGGTTTTGTTTTATATTTCCATTTATAGATTGAAGACCCGAAATAGAACCATACCAAATTTTGCCTGTATAATCTTCGAAAATACTATAAGTTCTAAAAGTGCCTGGTGTAATTCTTCTAGCTAGTTTATTACTTGCTAATTTTATAGCTAAGGAACCATTGGCAGTTGCCATAAGCAATTCTTTTTTGCCAATATACATGTCTTTTACGTTTTGTACTTTAAAGCTCTTATCATTTCTTTTTTCGTAAAGATAATTATTGTTTTTTTTGTTTTTATGAAAGAAACCAAATTCCAAGCTAATCCAAATATCATCTCCGTTACTTTTTATTTGAATTATTTTATTATTTGATTTCTCAATAGCAATTGACATTGGTTTTATTTTTTTTTCAGTTAATGAATAAAGCTTGTTTGGAAACACTCCAATAATTAAATCATTCTTCAGTTTACATAAAGCTAAAATTTTATTATTATCCATTCCAGATTCTTTATCAAACAAACTTACTTCATTACTATAATTTGGTATCATAAAAACACCATCATCAAGTGTAGTTGACCAAATGTTTCCTTCATCATCGATAGTGACATCATTTATCAATTTGTTTTTCAAGTAAATTATTGGTTCTGAATTTGTTTTTTTTAAATTGTAGCAATAAAGTCCTTTGCCTATTGCACATAAAAACAAAAGGCTGTCTTTTGTTAATAGCATATTAGAAATGCGTATATTATTAAATGTTCTATTGAATGGAATGATTAATTTTTGAATAGTATCATTTTGATAAACAACTCCATTTTTTGAAATAAAAAATACCTTTTTCAAGCCTAAATTAGAACTACTTCCAGCTCCAATATATCGATATTTTAAATTTATTGTTTCGTTTGATTTATTTAGTTTATCGATGATTCTAATACAATTACTATTGTTGGAAATGTATCCTTTGCTACTTTTTAAAATTAAAGCAGGATAACCATTGAATTTGTGAATTATTTTTGGTGAACGATATATTAGTGTTTCTATAAGTGAAATAAACCATAAATCATGTTCATCATCTTCATATAAATCTCTAAACGAATTTTCAGAAATAATTTCTTTTAAGCTAGAATCAGTATTTGCATTAAATATTTTTCCATTGTGCCAATAACTAACTGTTCCATTAAATCCCAAGAACCATATTCTACCTTTCGAATCTTGCTTAATTTTTAAAATTTGAATGTCAGAAAGGCCATTTGTTAAGGTGTAGTTTACAAAATTTTTACCATCAAACTTACTTACACCATAATCAGTTCCTAGCCAAATAAAACCTTCATTATCATATAAAATGCTGTAAACTGAATTGCCAGCTAATCCATTTTCAGTATTGTAATGTTTATAAACAGGTTTTTGAGCTAAACAATTATATTGAATAGTTAAATAGGAAAATAACAGCAAAATGGATTTTATTATTTTAGGCATTTTGTAAATCAATTACTTTTTACCCATTCTAATAGTTGCGAAGTTCTTCTCCTAGAAACCTTTATTGTTTGTCCGTTACTCATAATTACTTCTAAAGGTTTTACTTCCTTAATTTGAGTTAGGTTAATTAATGACGATTTATGAATACGCATAAATCCATGCGGTTCTAATATCTCCTCGTAGTTTTTAAGTGTTTTTGAAATTACTTTCTTTATATTATTATTTAAAAAAATGGTGGTGTAGTTATCTTCACCAATTAAATATAAGATTGATGCAATTTCTACTATCTCATAGCCATTTGTATCCGATAATGTAATTTTTGTAATATTTTCTTTCTTTTCAAGTATAGAAGTAAGGTTGGTAAGCACCTCTTTGTAATTTTGGGCAACTAGCTTCGAAATTGAATGTAGTTGCAAAAGTTTCTTTTCAGTTAATATCAATTCATCAATATCAATAGGCTTCAGGATAAAATCGACTGCACAAGCTTTCATGGCTTGTAAGGCATACTTTTGGTGGGCAGTTACAAACACAATTAATGGAGTATAGGTTAGCATTTTTAACAACTCAAATCCGTTTTGCCCTGGCATATTTACATCTAAAAAAACCACTTCTGGTTTTAAGATATTTATTTTTGACTGAGCATCTGCAACACTATTTGCTGTTGAAATAATTTTTATTGATGGGCAATATGTGGTAATTAATTGAGTCAAATTCTCAATTGCCATCTTTTCATCATCAACTAAAATTAAAGTAAGTTTGGATTGGCTCATTAAATATTAGTTATTCATTATTGTATTCAAACAACAATACTATTTTTTTGATTCAATTACCAAAAAAATTACACCAATTCCAACTTATAGGTTCTATGAATTTTGGTAGTATATGCACCAAGTTTTTCAAACAATCCGTGCATTTTTGGGTTAAAATCCCCTATCCATCCTAGTTCTGAAGTATTTATTTTAGGGTATTTTAAAATAGAGTTGTACAAACACATTATCATACCAGTTTCAATACCTTTTTCTTGGTATTCAGGAATAACGCCAAACACCTCTCCCCTAATTCTATTAATTTTTCCAAAGTTTTTAAAGTATAAAAACTTAAGTTTTGCCCACCAATTAAATTTACCATTTAACTCTTTAAATATTTGATTAACATCTATCACACTTACATAAAAACCTATTGGCTTTCCATTAGCATATGCAAACCAAATAGCATCTTCCATAATTATTGGTTTTAACTCAATCATTTCGGCATTTATTCGCTCTTTGGTCATAGGCACAAAATCTTCTCTATGTGCCCAAGCTTTGTTATAAATTTCAACAAAATCGTCACCAAATTTATCTAACTTACTCATTTTAAAGTGCTCAAAACTATATTCGGGGTTTTGCATTACACGTTCTGAAAGTTTTTTAAACCTTGCCATGTCAAAGTTAGCATAAGTTATTTCACTAGTGGTTTGCTCTGTGTTTTGTTCAAACCCGTAATTTAAAAAATGCTTTTCGTAGTATTCCCAATTGAAATTTTCTTTGTACGAAGGGTTTTTAAATCCAGCAACCATTAAACCCCAAAATGCATTTTTTTCTCCAAAATTAATAGGTCCATTTACTATATTTATTCCTTCTGATTTTAACCAAACAGTTGCTGTATCAAATAATAATTTAGATGCTTTTAAATCATCAATACATTCATAAAAACCAATTCCTCCAAAGTGTTCACTTCCTTTAAAATGGGTTTTGTCGTAAAACGCAGCAATGCGTCCAACAGATTGGTTTTGCTCATCTTTTAAAATCCATTGTTTAGCTTTACCCGTTCTGAAATGAATATTTTCATGCTCATCAAAAACCTTTTTTATGTCTTTATCCAAAGGGCAAATCCAATCCTTATTTCCTTTATAAATGGTGCGGTGAACATTTATAAACTCAATTAAATCTTGGTGGTTATTTACTTCTTTTATTTTCAACTTTTAAATTAATTAAAATGAATGATTGTTAAACAATTGATGGAATCTAATTGATTAAGTTTTGCAATAGAAACACTTCTTCAGATAGCTACAGGACAAGCTCAGTGTTCAGTTATTAACTTTTTACATTCTTCTAAACAATGCTTCTATGGTTTCAATAGTTACTTTTTCTTTCCAATCAGTCCCAATGGCGTGGTTCCACATGTGTGGTAAGTTGTAAGCTACATGTGCCATAGCTGTTATTTCAGCATCAGTCCAATTTTTACTTAAACCTTGAGGTAAAGTAATATTATGTTTTGCTAACATGGTATTAAATTCAGCCACACCTTCTGGGTAATAATCACCCAAATGTTGAAAAGCCAAACAGTTTGCAAAACAATGTTTTTCGCCAAATATTTTACTTAAACCATAACTCAAAGCATGGCAAACACCTACTTCGCTATAGGTTAAACTTAAACCACCCATTAACGAAGCCACCATTAATTTATCATCGTTTTCTGCACTCTGACCAGCATTTTCACCTAAATAAATATCGCGGCAAAGCTTTAAACTTTGTTCGCCATAAGCCATGCTATACGCATTGTTTAAAATACCATCACGGCTTTCAATGCAATGAATAAAAGTATCCATTCCAGTATAAAACCATTTATCTACAGGAACAGTCGCAGTAAGCTCAGAGTCCAGTATTACTTGATCAAAAATTGTCCATTCGCATTTTAAACCTAGCTTTTTTTCTGGGCCAGTTAATACTGCTGTCATAGAACATTCAGCACCAGTTCCTGAAATAGTTGGTACACCAACATGGTAAACGCCTGGTTTTTTTATCAAGTTTAATCCTTGGTAATTTTGCGATGGGCCTTCATTGCATAGCATTAAAGCAAGTGCTTTAGCAATATCCATAATACTTCCACCACCTATTCCAATTACTCCACTTGGCAAACCTTTATTGCCTAATATTTCATCGCGTAATTGATCAATTTGTTCGGTAGTTGGTTCGTTTGGGTCAACATCAATAAAGTAAACAGTATCTTCTGGTTGATTTTGAAGCTTATTAGCTAAATCTTTTCCTTTAAAGTAGTTATCAACTATATAAACAAAATATTTATTGTTTTCGCTGCGTTTTGGAGCAACAATTTCGGCTAATTGCGCAAAACTGCCGCGCCCAAAAACCGTTTTTTCTATACTTTTAAAATTTTTATGCATGTTTTATGTTAGCCACAGATTTCACTGATGGCACTGATTAAATTATAATTACTCTAACTTTAACTGAAAATTACCAAGTAAAACATCTTTTACGGTTATGTCTTCATCCAATTCTTCCCACCTCAATGCATACCCGTTTAATCGCAACTCAACTTTTTCAAGCTGAGCATCAGAAGCGTTTTTCAAAAGCTTGAACCTTGAAGCAGGAAATCCAATGATTCTTCCATCTGTCAGTTGAATATAAACGATTCTGTTTTTTACCCAAACATCAACACCTACTGGTTCCGCAATTAAACTATTTTGAATTAGAATGGTACTCATTATGTTTACTTTTTACCACAAAATTTACAAATTAATTCTTCAAAATAATCAGTGAAATCTGTGTAATCTGTGGCTAGTTTATGCTGTTTGTCCTAAAGCTGCTTTAATTGAAGTAGTCATTTTTGCAACCAATGCAGTTAATTCTTCTTCTGTCCAAGTTGCTTTAATTCCAAACGAAATTAATCTACCAATGGTTTCTTGGGTTTTTGGTAAATCAAGGTTTTTGTAATCTTGCGGAGCACCTAACAATTGAACATTGGTTTTAGCCGCTACTCTACCTTCTTTAATATGATCCCATTGATTGATAAAATGGTACATATTGGTAAACCAATAATTAAAACCAGCTACACCATTTTTGTTAAATTCATCAACTGTAGCCATTGCGGCAGCTGTATTTGGCAATAACATATTTAAAAAAGTAGCAGAATCTCCATCAGCATCAGGAATGGTAGCAAAGCTTACACCAGCAATTTTACCTAACTCAGCCATCATGAATTTTTTGTGTTTGTTATTTACTTCTCTAATCATAGGCACTCTGCGGGTTTGAGCCAAACCAACAGCAGCGTGTAATTCAGAAATTCTATAATTAAATCCTAATACTGGATGGTTTTCCATTCCGCGGTTATTTCCTTGGTGGTCATGTCCATGGTCAGCAAAATTATCAGCTAGTTTGTATGCAGTTTCATCGTTTGTAACAAAAATTCCACCTTCGCCAGCAGTAGCAATTTTAAAGAAATCGAAACTATAGCAGCCGGTTTTTCCAAATAAACCAGTAGAAGTACCTTTGTAACTTGCAGCCATTGCTTGACCAGCATCTTCAATTAATACTAAATTATGTTCTTTAATAACTTGCATAATTTCGTCCATTTGTGCCATTTGTCCGCACATATGAACCAACATTACCGCTTTTGTTTTAGGTGTAATTGCTTTTCTAATTCCTTCAGCACTTAGGCATAATGTTTCATCTATTTCAGCAAAAACAGGTAATGCACCTGCAAAAATTACAGCTTCAACCGAGGCAATATATGTGAAAGGTGGAACAATTACTTCATCGCCAGCACCAATACCTGCAGCTGACAAAGCACAACTTACAGCGGTACTTCCGCTACTTACTGCATGTGCATATTTGGCCCCAACTAATTTGGCTACTTCTGCTTCAAACTCGCGTGCCTTCCAAATATTATTGCGTTGTGCATCGTGGTTATATCTAAATAAAATTCCTGTTTCTAAAACATCGTTTATTTCTTTGCGCTCATCTGCGCCAAAATATTCGTTTCCTGCCATGATATTAAATATGATTGATTATGTTAATTATTGTACAAATATAATTTTTGTAGTGGTTAAATAAAATGAGATTTAATGAATAAAAATACCACTAAATCAAACTTGAAATTGCATCTTCAATTCTTTTGTATTTAAACTCAAACCCATCTTTAATGAGGCGTTCAGGATAAACCCACCTACTTTTTAACAATAATTCGGTTTCAGTATTAATGAACCACGCCCCTATTTCTAAAAGCCATTTTGATTGGTTTATGCCTATCGGCATGTTTAGTTTCTCTCTAATTTTTTGCATAAAATAAGCATTGGTAACAGCATTTGGCGAAGCTAAATTATAGGTTCCTACGCAGTTATTGTTATTTATAAAATAATCAATTGTCTTGCAAAAATCCTCAATATGAATCCAACTGAACATTTGCTTTCCGCTACCTGCTTTGCCTCCAAGTCCAAATTTAGCCATGTTTTTAAATGGAACCATTACACTTTTATCTTTTTGTAAAACAATGGCAATTCTTAAATTAATTTGTCTTACTTTGTTAAAAGAGAAACTATAAAATAATTGCTCCCATTTTTGGCAAACATCAACGCTAAATCCTTCACCAATAATTCCATTTATTTCTGTATTTGGCTTTTCATATTCGTTCCTGTAAATGGTTCCTGAAGCCGCGTTCATCCAAACTTTTGGTTTTATTTTGCATTGTTTTATGGCTTCTCCCAAAATAGCAGTGCTATCTAATCTTGAAGCATAAATTTCGTATTTGTTGGCTTCATTGTACCTACAATCTACCGATTTTCCAGTAAGGTTAATCAATGCTTCGGCTCCTTCTAGTTCAGCCGTCCAACTGCCTAAATGCTTTGCATCCCAATTTATAAATGTGATGTCATTTTCTGTTTTTGAATTACCTCGAGTTAATATAATTACATGGAATTTATCTTTAAAATAATTAGCCAATTCTTGGCCAATAAATCCACTTCCACCAGCTATTACAATTTTACTTTTCATACTAATACAATTTAAAAACCAACGGATAAATAACCAACCTAAATATAAACCAACTCACACATAACCAAACAGATAATTGATACAATTTTACTCTTTTTAAATGTTCTAAAAACATAAACATATACACCATTCCATAACTGACAGGTGCTAATAGCGAAATATTTATTCCTAGTTTTTCTATTAACAATAAACCTACACCTAATACTCCTAAAAGTAATGCACCAAACAAAGAAACAGCAGCAATTTGTCCAGCATAATCGTAAAAGTTTTTCTGTTTTAGGCCATAAAACATCAAAGCTTGAATAGGGAATTGTGATGCGTATAAAGCAAAATCAGGAAACTGTATTTGTTTGTTTAAAAACGAATGTAAAAAAGTTTGAAAAAACCAAGTTACTATAAAATGAACTATCAAGCCACAAAATACAATAAAAGTCAATCTGTATATCAAGTTTTTTTCAGGATTACAGTTGCTGTTTTGTGGACTTTTTCCTGGGGCAATCATTTTCCTATTGTACGAAATAAAATTATACAGCCTATTTAAAAACCAATAAACCAAAGGTAGTTTGCCTATTTTAGCAATCAATGGAAAACTAAAACCAACCACTTTTAAAAGACTATCTATTCCATATATAATTTCATTTTTGGTGGTGTTAATTAAAGCTATTTTATTGCAAGCTAGATTTTTATCTATTTCAGTTTTGTTTTCAAAATCAAAGTTGGTAAAGGCTGTACGGCCATTTTTATCTAACATGCCATGTTTTATAAATTGGCTGGTATAAGCATTACAAAGCGGACATTCAGCATCGTAAATTAATGTATGGTTGGTTAAGGTTTTCATGGTGTTTATATTTTAATTAAGCATTTTCAAGTGCCTGGTTTTCTTTAGATTTACGTTTACCTCTAAAAAATAAATATAGGTTAAAGAATAACATCAAACCAAGGTAAATAGAGAATCCGCCTACTTTTAAGCTCAATACTTCTAATAAAGTTTGTCCGTTAAAAACCTTATACTTGGTTTTAAGCATTAGCATGGCAAAACCAATATTCAATAAATAAAACCCAACTCTAAATAAATGATTGGTTGATTCCGCTATTTCAACCCTACCCTTAAAAATATCAAGCATAAAAATTTTACCACTGTTAAAAAGTGTTTTAGCTACATAATAAGTTAAAAATAAGGTAACAGGTAAGTAAACTGAGTAAGCTGCGATTAAAAAATTGTTGTTCATAATAATTGTTGTTTTAAAGTGTTAATGATTGTTTGAATATAATTTTTGAATTTGTTTGTTAAAGTGCGAAAAGGTGTACATGTTAAAATAATGCATTATTGCTAAACCAATTATGAGCAGTCCAATGCGTTTGCTTAGCTCTTCAATTAATTGAGAAAAGGAATATATTTTCGAAAAAATATGGATTGAAACTGCTGCATATCCTAAATTTAACAGGTAATAACCTAACAACAAAAATTTGTTTAAAATGCTTGCCAATTCTATGTTTGAATTAAATGCATCATTTAAAAACACAATACCTTTTTTATATAAAGTCCAGCCCACAATTACTGTTATATAAAATGTAGTGGGAAGGTAAATTAAGTAACTTATTAAATTATAATTATTCATATAGTTTCTATAGTTTCAATTTTTACTGAAAGTTTATTTTTAAAAAAAAACTCCATTTTCAGGAGTTAAAGTAAGTTTGTATTGCTATTATTTTATCATTTTTAAAATAGTTCCGAAAAACCAGTTTTCATCTGCTTTAAGCATAATATCAACCGATTTATCCATTTTACCAACAAAATTACTTAGGTTATTTACTGTTTCGGTAAAGGCTTTTACTTCTTTATCTTTTTGATCGCCTTCTATTACTTTTAAACCATTAAGCACCTTTAAAACGGGTTCAATTTCTCTTCGCTTGCGCTCTCTAGCAATAATTCTAGCAATTTCCCAAATATCTTTTTCGGCAATAAAATATTCCTTTCTATCGCCTGGAACCAACTCTTTATTAATCAATGTCCAATTCATCAATTCGCGTAAATTCATATTTGCATTGCCACGCGATACATTCAATTGCTCCATAATATCTTCGGTACACAAAGCATTAGGACTAATCAATAACAAGGCATGAACTTGCGCCATAGTTCTATTTATCCCCCATTCGCTTCCTAGGGTTCCCCAAGCTTGAATAAATTGTTTTTTGGCATCTGTTAAATTCATAGCGCAAATATAATTGAATATTTTAAACTTTCAATTATTTCTGAAAGTTTATTTAGCTTATTGATAAATATCAAAGTTTGGAGCATAAAAAAGGCTGCTTTAAGTTAAAAGCAGCCTTCAATTTATAAATAAAATTCAGTTAATTATAAACCAAATTTACCTCTTAGTTTTTCAACTTCCGCAACACGTTGAATTGATACTGCATAAGCTGCAATACGCATTGGTATTTTATATTTTAAAGATGCAGCATAAACACCTTCGAAAGCAGTTTTCATTACTCTATCTGCTCTGCGATATACGCGTTCTTCTGTCCAATAGTATCCTAATCGGTTTTGAACCCATTCGAAATAACTTACAGTTACACCACCGGCATTAGCCAAAATATCTGGTACTACCATAATTCCTTTTTCATTTAAAATATGATCAGCACTAGCACTTGTAGGTCCATTTGCACCTTCTACTATAATTTTAGCTTTTATTCTAGCAGCGTTTTCTTCAGTAATTTGATCTTCCATTGCAGCAGGAACTAGAACAGTAACATCTAATTCTAATAATTCTGCATTGGTTATTTTAGCTGCTTTAAAACCTTCTAAAGTTCCATTATTACCATCACGGTAAGCAATTGCTTCTTCTACATTTATTCCTTCAGGATTGTGATATGCACCACTCACATCACTAATTGCAACAATTTTTAACCCTTGTTGCGCAATTAATTTTGCACTTATAGATCCAACATTTCCAAAACCTTGAACGGCACAAGTAGCACCAATAGGACTAATTCCTAATTTACCTAAAGCTGCTCTGGTTGAAACCATTACACCACGTCCAGTTGCTTCAACACGTCCTAATGAACCTCCTAAAACAATTGGCTTACCAGTTACTACAGCAGGAGAAGAACGACCTACTAATTTTGAATATTCATCCATAATCCAAGCCATTTCTTGCGGACCAGTTCCCATGTCAGGAGCAGGAATATCTTTATCAGGACCAAATACATCCACCATCATATCGGTATAAGAACGAGTTAATCTTTCTAATTCGCCTTTACTCATGCTTTTTGGATCGCATTTGATACCACCTTTTCCACCACCATAAGGAATTCCAACTACTGCACATTTCCATGTCATCCAAGCAGCAAGTGCTTTTACTTCATCTAAATGTACATCCATGCTGTAACGAATTCCGCCTTTACTTGGACCTAAATTGGCATTATGAACCACTCTAAAACCTTCAAATACTTTCACTTTCCCATCGTCCATTGTTACAGGTATATTTACTATAACCGTTTTTTGCGGAGCAATTAACACATTGTAATCGCTTTCGTCAAGTCCAATAATTTTTGCTGCTTGGTCAAACCTTTGTTTCATTGACTCGAATGGGTTTTCTGAGCCATGCTTAATCACGTTATCTTTTTGTGACATGTTTTTTATATTTATTGTTTAAAAATAATAGTGACGACAAACCTAAACATTTTTTTAAAAATTGCTATTATATTTGAATCACTTATCCACTTGATTGTTGTTAGTTGTTAGCTTTTAGTTCTTAGTTCGAAGTTCTTAGTTCGAAGTTCTTAGTTCGAAGTTCTTAGTTCGAAGTTCTTAGTTCGAAGTTCTTAGTTCGAAGTTTCATTAATACTTAAACACTTCACAACTTACATTTCAAAAAACATCCCCCTAACCCCCTTCTCTCCTTCAAAGCCAACCCATAAGGGGGAATTAGTTGCTGTACCTTTTTTTGTTTCATTAACACTTAAACACTTAAACACTTAAACACTTAAACACTTAAACACTTAAACACTTGAACACTTGAACACTTAACTAACTCACCCTATTCATTAACTCTTCGGCAGTATTTATTAAAATAGATTTTTTTCCTTCTTCAACACTTACATCAGCTAAATGATTGTATGCTAAATCTAAATACTGTTGTTTTTTACTTTCGGCAAATTGTTTAATTAAGTATTTATCATACAAACTAATTACGCTTTGTACTTTTTGTTCAGTATCGGCTAATTGCATCAAATCGTCCAATAATTTCTTATCGTCTTTATGAACTGATTCGAAAAGTTCTATTAATAAAAGTGTTTTTTTATTGGCAATAATATCGCCACCAACTTGTTTGCCGGTTATGGTTCCATCGCCAAAGGTGTCTAAAATATCATCTTGAATTTGAAATGCAATGCCAATGTTTTTACCAAATTCATAAAGGTGTAAAGCATCCTCATTATTGGCTCCGCCAATTAAAGCTCCTAATTGCAATGAGCAGCCTAATAAAACAGCAGTTTTTAGTTTTATCATTTCTAAATATTCTTCATGGGAAACATTTTTTTGTATTTCAAAATTCATATCTATTTGCTGGCCTTCGCATACTTCAATGGCTGTTTTATTAAATACTTCAAGCAATTGTTTTAGATTTTGAGTTTCGGTTTCACACAACAATTGCGTAGCTTTTATCATCATTAAATCGCCACTTAGTATGGCAATAGGCATGTTCCATTTTTTATAAACTGTTTCTTTGCCTCTGCGTAATGGTGCATTGTCCATTATATCATCGTGAACCAAAGTAAAGTTGTGAAATACCTCAATGGCATGGGCTGCGGGAATTGCTTTTTCTATTTCAGTATCAAATAAATTATAAGCCATTAAAGTTAAAATGGGTCTAAGTCTTTTACCACCAAGCTCCATCATATAACATATTGGCTCGTATAACTCTTTTGGATTAGCTCCATAGTTTGCCTTATTAATATTAGTAGTAAATAGTTCAAATAGTTGTTGGTATGTTTTCATATTAAAGCCTCAAACTTATGTGTTTTTTGGTTTATTATTAAATTGAGTTTGATTATATAATAAACATAGCGCTTTATTCGGTTCTTTTAAAGAAAATAATCAATTATTAGATTTTTGAAAACACTAAAATACTCGCCAAAAATGCCACTTGCTTAACCCCTATAAACAAAGGCAAAACGGAGGGCATAAAAAAAGATAACTATCTTTTTAAAAAACATAGTTATCTTTTGGGTAAATCATAGTTATCTTTTTAGTAAATCATAACTATGATTTTGGTAAAGGCTTTTTTACTTTGATTATTTACTTTCTTTTTCAAAGGTAATTCCACTCAATTCATTGTTTAAAACGCTACCCGCTCTAAAGTTAATTTTAGTGCTAGTAATGGTTTTAGCCGTAACTTCTTCTTCCTTTTCTTTGCCCTCTCCTTTAATAGATAAGCTTAACGAGCCAAAATCGCCTAAGCGAACTATTTTTCCATCGCCAAGTAAACGAGGAACTACTTCAATAAATCCTTCTAACACTGCCATTACATCGGCAGTGCTAACAGTTGAAATACTTGAAATTTCTTTACTTAATGCCCTTAAAGTAACATCGCCACTGCTTTTGCTACTTGCATAAAATTTTTTAGGTTCTGTAAGTTTTCCAGGATTACCTCTTTGTACAATTACATATTTTGCTGCCATAATTTGGTTTATATTTAAAAACAAAAATATAAGTTGGCTATTAATTACCAAACAATTTAAGTTTTTATTACATTTTATATTAAAAATATTACAAAACAACAATTCTATTCAATATTCATTCACGCCTTGCGTGATAAAAATTCAACATTCAATCACGCCTTGCGTGATAAAAACTCATAAATCAAAACTCATAAATCATAAATCAAATTTAATTCCCTTACCTTTACCCCCATTAATCTTACCATAATTTGATTGTAGTTAATACTCAACCTTTCTCTTTAGTTTATACGTTAGTAAATCACCCACACTTAGGTTATTTGCTAGAACCACATATAGTTCAAATAAATAGCTTGGGTAAATACTCGCTTACCCACCAACGTGTATTTACTAAAACACTCGACTACTTTGAAAGATGTTTGCAAAAAATAGATTATGAAATAATAGCCATATTAGATGAGCTAGACGATGACTTTATATTTAAAAAATTTAATACAGAAACAAAAAAGAAAATAAAAAGCACTGAGTTTTTTAATAAAATAAACGAAAACCCAATTTTTGATAAAGTAATAAAACCTTTTATTGAAGAGCGGATGAACAAAGCATTGATTATGCTTAAAGGCACAGCTATTTTTAAAAATGGTAACGACAATAATCCAACATCGATTCAAATAGATATAGCTAAAGAAAAAGCTTCGGTTTTATTTCATTTTAAAAGAGACGGTGAAGGTACTAGGTATTTTCCAACCATAAAATTTAAAGGAGTTAGGGTTGAGTTTATGTTTAAAAATGCCCAAATAGTTTGCTACAACCCCGCATGGATGCTCCTTGGAAATGATTTATTTGACTTTGAAAAAGACTTAGATGGCAAAAAGTTACAGCCTTTTTTAAACAAACGATTTATTCAAATTAACAAATCATCGGAAGAAGTATATTTTAATAAATTTGTATACCAACTTATAGAAAAATACAATGTATATGCCGAAGGTTTTGAAATAAATACTCAACAACCACAAGGCGAAACGCAGTTAAGTATGCAGCAAGTTATAGGAAACGACATTGCTTTAAAGCTTACCTTTAAATACAACGATGCAACATTTGAATATGGCAGTAATAACAAAGTGCTGGTAACTGTTAAAAACCATAACGACAATTATACTTTTACAAGGGTAAAACGCAATATTAGTTTTGAGCAAGAAAAGTATGAAGTGCTTTTTAAATTGGGTTTAAAACAGTTTAATGGCCCCTACTTTACGCTGAAAGGCAATAAATTAAAAGCACAAACTAGCCACATAAACCTTATAAACGAAGGCACTAACAAATACGATTTTTTAGAATGGTTAAATGAAAACCACAGTACTTTAACAAATGAAGGAATTAAAATACTGCAAGATGATAAGACTTATTTTATAGGCGCTAGGGAAATGAAGCTGGAAATAAATGAACAAAAAGATTGGTTTGATGTACAAGCTTTAGTTTATTTTGGCGAGTTTAAAATACCTTTTATTGCGCTACGCAATTACATTTTAAAAGGAATTAGGGAGTTTACATTGCCCAACGGAATGATAGCCATAATTCCTATTGAATGGTTTGGCGACTTAAGTGGATTGCTTGAGTTTAGTACTAACAACCAAGATATAATAATAGATAAAAAGCACGTTGGTTTGCTAGAAGAAATTGCAAATAATGGTTGTAAATATTTAAACTTTAGTGATAAGTTAGATAAAATAAAAAATTATGGGCAAATAAAAGAAGCTGATATGCCTTTAAATTTTAAAGGTGTATTAAGGCCATACCAACAAGCTGGATTTAATTGGTTTTACTTTTTAAAGGAAAATCAGTTTGGAGGTTGCTTGGCAGACGATATGGGACTTGGAAAAACAATTCAAACGTTGGCTTTAATTCAAAAAGAACACGAGTTATTTAAAGCAAGTCCTGGTTCAAAAGTGCAATCAAGTGCAAAAGCAAATAATGTTTTAAAGAATAATTTACCTAACGAAGTTCAACCAAATACAAATAGCATTGGGCAAATAGATTTATTTAGTGCAACAAATACTCTAAACAATATTGTGGGATTGCAACCAGATATTATACCTAATCAAAACAAGGTAAGTATTGAATCGTTTGCTAATGATGGTTTGGTTAGAACTAGTTTAATAATAGTTCCAAACTCGTTGGTGTTTAATTGGCAAAACGAAGCAAAGAAATTTACTCCCAATTTAAAAATATTGGTTTATACAGGCTCGCAACGCATAAAAAGCAGCCATTACTTTAATAACTTCGATTTAATAATAACCACATACGGAACTGCCCGAGTTGATGCCGACATTTTAGCTCAGTATAAGTTTAATTATATAATATTAGACGAAAGCCAATCGATTAAAAATGCAAGTTCTCAATCATCGAAAGCGGTTCGGTTACTAAAATCGAACTTTAAATTGGTATTAACCGGAACGCCAATAGAAAATGGCGTGCAGGAATTATGGAGTCAGTTATCTTTTGTTAATCCTGGTTTGCTAGGCAGTATTTCTTCTTTCAACGAGCGATTTGTGGTGCCAATAGAAAAAGGAAAAGATGAGTTTAAAATGCAACAGTTAAAAGCCATTATTAAACCATTTGTATTGCGCAGAACCAAAGACCAAGTGGCTAAAGATTTGCCTGAAAAAACAGAACAAATTATTTATTGCCAAATGACAGATGAGCAAGCCGAAGCTTACGAAACCACTAAATCGTATTACAGAAATGAGATATTAAAATCAGTTTCCGAAATAGGTGTGAGTCGCTCGCACTTTACGTTATTAAAGGGTCTAACAAAATTGCGACAAATAGCCAATCACCCTATTTTAGCTAATAAAGACTATGAATATGGCAGTGGTAAATTTGATGAAGTAATAGCCAGGACAAACACTGCAAAAGCCGAAGGACATAAAGTTTTAATGTTTTCGCAATTTGTAAAACAGTTAGATATTTACCGAAATAATTTTGATATAAACAAACATCCTTACAGTTATTTGGATGGCAGCATGACGAACATAGAAAGACAAAATGTAGTTACAAATTTTCAATCAAAAGAGGATTTACCTTTCTTTTTAATATCGTTAAAAGCGGGAGGTTTGGGCTTAAACCTAACCAATGCCGATTATGTTTTTTTAATTGATCCTTGGTGGAACCCAGCAATTGAACGCCAAGCTGTAGATAGAACCCATAGAATTGGTCAAACCAAATCGGTATTTATTTATAAGTTTATAACCAAAGACACGGTTGAAGAAAAAATTATTGCACTACAAAACAAAAAGAAACTATTGGCCGATAATATCATTACTACCGAAGAAAGTTTTATAAAAACGATAGATGTGAGTGAAATTATTGACTTGTTGAGTTAGGGTTGTAGTTGATGGTTGTCAGTTGATAGGATTTTTATTTAGAATCTAAATTTTATTCAAAATTCATCATTCAAAATTCATCATTCAAAATTCTAGTATCCTCTCCTATTCAGCTCTTGTTGGTACTTACGTGCATTTAATTGGTGTTGAGCAAATGTTTCAGCAAAGTTGTGGTAACCGCTTAAATCATCTTTAGCACAAAAATATATGTAATTATGTTCTGGAGCATTTAATACAGCATCAATTGCTTCAGGCGAAGCCATACAAATAGGGCCAGGAGGTAAGCCAGAATTTAAATAGGTGTTATAAGGTGAATTGAATGCTAAATGAATACTTAAAACCCGCTTTATTGTACTGTCGTTTAATGCAAAAAGTACTGTTGGGTCAGCTTGTAATGCCATTCCTTTTTCTAGCCTATTTAAATAAACCCTTGCCACAATTGGCATTTCATCAATTTTATTGGTTTCACTCATCACTATCGATGCTAAAGTAGCCACTTGTTGCAAACTAAGTTTCATTAAAATAGATTTAGTAGTTCTGTTTACATTCCAATAAGTGTTGTACTCTTTAATCATTCTTTCTATTAGTTTTTGCCCAGTAATATTCCAATATATATTGTAGGTGTTAGGAACAAATAAACTAATAATATTATTTTCATCCATTTTAGCTTTTCTCAAAGTGCTAGAATCGTTAATAATATTTAACAAACTTGCACTGTCTAACTCTAATTGTTTTGAAAGTGCTAAAGCTAAATTTTCTTTTCTTTTAGCATATTTTACTACTAAGTTCAATGGTTCTTGACTACCCGATTTTAAAATTTTAATAATATCTAAGTTACTTAAACCATACTCAATTTTATACCTGCCAGGTTTAATTTTATTATTTATATTCAACAGTTTAGCCACTCTTTCAAACGACTCCGGGTTTTTTAAAATGTCGTCTTTTTTTAAATTATATATCAACCTATCGAAACTTTGGTTCGATTTAATATAAACATAAGAAGCTTTTTTGTTTGCATCTTTTACATTGTTTAAAAGTAAATCAGCAGCAAATTTATAAGCTGCAAATACAAGTAATAAACCAATTATTAAACTTGTATATCGCCAACTAATAGTAAAATTTTTTATCATTTTGAGTTTTAGAATTGGCACAATAAAAACAAATGATTTGAATTTATCAATTCAATAGAGTTATTTGCCAAAATATTTAACATTAAAGTATATTTTATAAATAAAAATAAAATGATTGTAGTTACAGGAGCAGAAGGATTTATAGGTTCGTGTTTAGTAGCAAAATTAAACCAATACAACTATAACGACTTAATATTGGTTGATGATTTTGGAAGTTGGCCTGAAAGAGCTAAAAACTTAAACAATAAAATATACACTGAAAAAGTAGAACGTAAAGATTTTTTTAATTGGCTTGAAAAAAATGCAAATCAAGTTCAATTTGTTTTTCATATTGGTGCCAGAACCGATACAACTGAAACTAACGAAGCTATTTTTAAAGAATTAAACCTGGATTTTAGTAAAAAATTATGGGCCAATTGTGTAAATGAAGGCATTGCTATGGTTTATGCATCGAGCGCTGCAACTTATGGTGAGGGAGAAAATGGATATGATGATGATATTTCAAAACTTGATAATTTAACGCCATTAAATTTATATGGCAAATCGAAAAACGATTTTGACAAATGGGCAATTAATGAAGAAAAGAAACCTTATTTTTGGGCAGGTTTAAAATTTTTTAATGTATATGGGCCAAATGAATACCATAAAGGAAGAATGGCTTCAGTAATTTACCATGCATACCACCAAATAAAAAAATCTGGCGAAGTAAGTTTATTTAAATCGCATAGGCCCGAATATACTGATGGTGAGCAAATGCGTGATTTTATATATGTAAAAGATTTGTGTGATGTTTGCTTGTTTTTAATGGAAAATAGAAAAAATAGTGGACTTTATAATTTAGGAACGGGAAAAGCAAGAACTTGGAATGATTTAGTAAATGCTATTTTTAAAGCTTTAAATTTAAATTCAAAAATTAATTACATTGATATTCCAGAAGATATTAGAGACAAATACCAATATTTTACCGAAGCAAATATGAATAAGTTAATAAGCATAGGTTATACAAAACCATTTACTAAAATAGAAGAAGGTGTATTTGATTATGTAAACAATTATTTAAATTCAAGTACTTTTGAATAATATAAAAGTAATATTGTGTAAATTAAATTTGTTAAAGTTCACAAACTTATAAGGTGTTAAAAAACTATAAATTTCGTACTTTATTTATTCGTTTTCTTATATCGATTTTGCTTTTGCAAATATCGTTTATAGCCGAACAACGCTATTTAAAAAACACACCACAACAACAACTTGATAGTTACATAAAACTTCAGGAAATTATTAAAAATAAGGAACTTGGTTTAGTAAATGCATATCAAAATTTAGTACGAGATACAGTTAATTTTGAAAGAAATTGGTTAAACATAAATGCTATTGCAGCTAAGGAAAACTGCATTATACAAATTGTTAAAAAAGATACTTTAATTTGCTGGACAAGTAACTTAATAAATACATTAAAATTCAATTCAAATTTTAAAGATGGCATAAGTTTAATACTTAACAATAATGGCTCCTATTTGGCTTATTATAAAAAAACTGGTAGTTTTCAATTCGTGTTATTTTATAAAATTTATGAAAGTTATAACTATAAAAACCAGTATTTAAACAATAAATTCAATACTGATTTGTTGTTTTTAGACAATGGAATAATTAGTCCGCAGCCATTAAAAAGCTTTTTCGATATTAAAGATATTAGTGGAAAATACTTATTCTCCGTTGAAATTTTTAGTAAAGATTGGTTAGATAATATTTGGTTAATTCTATTTTCGGTAATTTCATTAATCGTTTTTTGTTTCAATTTTCATTTACTGTGTAACTACCTGCTTCAGTTTAATATTGCATTGGGAACTCTTTTATTTTTTGGTGTAATGTTTATTGTAAAAAAACTATTGCTTTTTTACCAATTACCCTCCTATCTGTATCATAATTCGTTGTTTAGCCCAGTTGTATATGCATCAAGCGATATTGTTCCATCGCTAGGCGACTTTTTAATAGTAGTTTTAATGGCTTTATGGTTTGTAATGCTTATTGACGCCAAACGTATTTTAGCAATTAATGAAAAAAATATTTATATAAAATATATTAAACTTGTTTTTATTGTATTACTTACTATAATTGCTGTAGACTCAGGCATTGATAGTACTAAAAGTTTGGTTTTTGACTCTCAAATATCATTCAGTCTTAAAAATGTTTATTTACTTAGTCAATTTAGTTTTTATGGACTATTAATAGCAGTTATACTCATTGTTGTAATTCATGTTTGTATTAAAAATACTTATATATTTATTAAAAGAAATAATTTTAATTATTGGCTAATTACTGCTATAATTTTAATAGTATTTTTTATTGTTCATCCCTTAATTCTTTATTACGTTTTCGATAGAGACCATGTATATTCTTTGGGTTCATTGGGTTTTTTATTAATTTTTATTTGTTTCAACTATTTTGTACCAAAAGCCAATCGATTCCAGCATTATTTTATTTTAGTCATCCTTATTTCATTTACAGCTAGTTTTTCAATAAACTATTTTTCAAACTCAAAAGACATAGAAAATAGGAAGCTTTTTGCCGAAAAATTAATATCGCAAAATGACATAAATACTGAATACTTTTTAAAGGACATTGAAAAAAAAATAATACAAGACAAGCAAATTAAATATTACTTTTTAAATCCAATTGCTTCAAAATCGCAATTTAAGAAAACCATTAGACAGTTCTATTTTACTGGCTATTTAAGCAAATACGAAGTAACTATTTTCGATTACGATTCAATAGGAAACCATTTAAATGAACGAAATAATTTATCCTATTTTCAACTAAATCAAATTTATAAAAACCAATCAATTGAAACTATAAACGACTATTTTAGGTATTTAAAAACAAATAGTTTTTTAAAAGGATATTTATCAAAATTTGTTGTAAAAAATGGCAACTTAAATTTAGGATATATTTTTATTCAACTTCAGCCTAAATTAATACAAGACGAAAACCGATTTGAAGAACTTCAAATAGAAGGAACGAGTAACACCATTGGTTTTAAAAAATTTGATTACAGTTATGCCATTTACAAGAACAATGCATTAATTAGCCAAAGTGGAAATTATCCTTACAGAACTGTAAATAGTAAAACAACTGAGAAAGGAAAGTACATTAACTTTTACGAAAATGAATTTGAGCATTTACAACTAAATGCCGACAATCAATTTACTGTTTTGGTTAGCAAAAAGGACGAAGCTTTTTTCGAACCTTTAGGCCTATTTTCATTAATATTTACTTTTTTTACATTGGTTTTAATTTTATCGCTTTCGGTGTATACCATTGTAAACTCTCGCTTCCTAAAAAGATTTAATTTTATAAAATCAAAAACTTATAGGTTTATAAAACATTTTATAGATCGATTTTTATTTATTAAAGATCCCGATGTTGTTTTAATAAGAACTAGAATTCAGGTTTCAATTATTTTAATAGTATTTATTACTTTAAGTATTACTGCCTATGTTACAATTAGTTTTATTCAATCGGAATACAACAACAAGCAAAATGAAAAATTAAGTAGGAAAATTAGAAGTGTAGTAAACACATTACAAAGCGAAGCATCAAATTTTATTATAAATAATAAGCAAAGCGAAACCAAAGCATATTTAAACCAACTAGCCGATTTTTACGATACCGATATAAGTATTTATAACTTAAATGGGCGATTAATAGCCAGTAGCATTAGCAAAGTGTTTGATGAAGGGGTTATTGCCGATTTGATTAATCCAACTGCATTTTACCATTTAAATAAATTAAAAGAATCGCAATTTAGCCAAGCAGAAAACATTGCCGAGTTTGGTTACATGGCTGCTTATGTTCCAATTTATAAAAATGAAAATAATTTAATTGGTTATGCACAATTGCCTTACTTTAGCAAAAGAGCAGATTTATTAAGCGAAATATCGAGCATAATAGTAGGATTTATTAATTTATATGCACTCCTTTTTATTGTAATTGGTGTTATTGCTTATATTATTTCTAAAAATATCTCATATCCTTTAATTTTAATTCAAAAACAGTTAAGCACTACAAATTTGGGTAAGAAAAATGAGCCAATACTATGGACAAGAAAAGATGAAATTGGCGACTTGGTAAAACAATACAATTTAATGATTGAAAAACTGGAAGAAAGCGCTACTATGCTTGCTCAAAGTGAACGTGAAGGCGCATGGAGAGACATTGCAAGGCAGATTGCCCATGAAATAAAAAACCCTTTAACTCCAATGAAATTAAGTGTGCAACATTTACAAAGAGCTTGGAACGATAAACACCCAAAATTAGAGGAAACCTTTCATAGAGTAAGTAAAACTATTATAACCCAAATTGATGTTTTAAATGATTTAGCCAGTGAGTTTAGTAATTATGCAAAAATGCCAACTCCCGAATTTGAAAATATATTTTTAAAAGAGTTTCTTCAACCAATTATTTATTTGTATAGTGCCGAAGAAAATGCAAAAATTATAAATCAAATACCTGAATCTGTTTGTGTTTATTTCGATAAAAATTATTTAAATAGAACCTTTACAAACCTTATTAAAAACGCTATTCAAGCCATACCTGATGAAAGGAAAGGATTGATAGATATCAATGCTATTGTAGAAAAAGAAAGTGTAATAATTAAAATACAAGATAACGGTAAAGGCATTAGCAATGCAGATATTACAAAAATATTTACGCCCTATTTTAGTACAAAAATATATGGAATGGGGTTAGGCTTACCTATGGTAAAAAATATGATAGAAGCTGCAGGTGGAAAAATAAGTTTTACAAGTAAGGAAAACGAAGGAACTGTGTTTGAAGTTGTTTTACCGCTTGGAAAAGTTGTAAGCGATGAAAATTAAAACTTTAAACATCTTTATAATAATGTGCAGTTTTAATACAATTGTATTGGCTCAATATAAAACATTTGTTGGTGGAATTACTTTTAATATTACAAATATAGAACAGAATAATTTTGCTTATAAACTTGGTTATGCAAAAACTAAACAAAATAGTCAAGGGCTATATTATTTTATTTACCATATAGATATTGGCTATTGTAAGCCAAATGAAATTAGTTATATAATCCCAAGTTTTACCTACAATTTTATAAACTACTTCACAAAAAAGAACCCTAAAAGTTTTTCATTAGGAGCTAGGCTTAGCGATTTTGCTTTCAATAATAATAATGATGTAAGAATTGCACCAGTATTACAATGTACTTTTTTTGGGAATCAAATGAACATTAATTATTCTTACAATTTCCCCGCTAGTAATAAAAATTTTGAAGGCATGTTTGGGCGACACGCAGTTGGAATTTATTTTACGCTTTGTCCTTTTTCCAAAAAAGAATCTTCTGCTCCAATGAAATGATTATATACTAGTTTTATTGACCATTTAGTCAACAGTTAAGAATAAAAGGTCATTATGTCTTTTTAATTATAATTTTTTTGAATATAAATTCAATAAATTAGCCATATTGTCTTAATAATTCAATTGGAAAAATATTTGAACGATAGAAATTATCAATAAAAAAAATTAAACACATTATGAAATTTTTAAATTTAAATCCAGCAAGAGAGTTTTTTATAGAAAACTCAGTACCATCTCAATTTTTTAATTCAATAGATTCAGTATTAAATCATCAAATAAGTAAAGCTGAAAGAGACTTTCAGTTTTCGCCAAAAGTTGATATTACTGAAGATGAAAACCATTTTACACTTTACGTTCAATTACCAGGAATAAAGAAAGAAAATGTAAACGTTGAAATTGTAAAAAACACATTGACAATTAGCGGTGAAAGAACCTTTAAAAAAGAAAACGACACACGCAAATTCCACAGTATTGAATCGTTTGAAGGTAAATTTAAACGTAGTTTTAAACTAAACGAAAACATTGATAAAAGCCAAGTAGATGCTAAAATGGAAGACGGAATTTTAACCATTGAATTAAAGAAGACTGAAAACAAAGTGGAAAAAACTGCAGTTTCAATTAAGTAAATTTAAGCTATAAGCTGCATATCAATTAACAATACCGATTATACAATTCAAAACTAAATTTAGAAGCAGTTTATTTTGTATAGTCGGTATATCAATTCAAAATCTATTGAAAGCTTAAAAGAAGTAAAAGGAAAAAATTCTATTTCTCTAACACTTCATACATATCCAATCTTCTATCCTTCCAATTTAAAACTGTACCCGTGTTTCTGGCTCTTTCAATAGCCGCTAAATCCAAATCTGCAATTACTACAGTTTCTATATTAGTGCTTGCTTCGCCAGCCACTGCATCAGGAGGAAAAGCAAAATCGCTAGGTGTATAAATACCCGATTGAGCATAATTAATATCCATATTATCAACCGAAGGAATATTACCAACTGTACCTGCGGTTGCAACAATTATTTGGTTTTCTATGGCTCGTGCTTGTGCACATAATTTAACTCTTAAATGTCCGTGCTTTTCATCGGTACTAAAAGGTACAAAAAGTATTTTAGCTCCTTTATTACAAGCAATCCTTGCCATTTCTGGAAACTCTACATCGTAACACACATTAATAGCCACTTTACCGCAATCGGTATTAAATACTTTTATTTCGTTGCCTGGCCTTACTCCCCACCATTTTGCTTCGTTCGATGTAATATGAATTTTATATTGCTTTTCGTAAGTTCCATCTCTTTTAAACAAATATGAAATATTGTACAAATGGTCGTTTTCAACTTGTAAATGTGTGCCTGCTATAATGTTTATATTATATTCTAATGCCAACCTAGAAAACAAATTGATATAATCTTCCGTGTAGTCATCCAATTTTCTAATACTATCTTCCGGACTCATACTTTTATACTCGTGTAACGATAAAAGTTGAGTTGTAAATAGTTCAGGAAATAAGGCAAAATCGGATTTGTAATTACTTGCCACATCGGTAAAATATTCGCATTGTTGCGCAAACTGTTTAAACGAAGTAATTTTACGTAGTTCGTATTGAATACAACAAATACGAACTTTTTTCATCAACACACTTCTTTCCCTAGTTTCAGCTTGGTAGTCTAAGTTTACCCATTCAAACAATAAGCCGTAGCCTTCGCTTTCAATGTCTTCGGGTAAATAATCTTTTATAATTCTTTGAATAGTGTATCCTTGTGCTAGCTGAAACGTTACCACAGGATCTTTTATTTTCTTCTCAACAACTCTTTTTACGTAAGCCCTTATACCAAACTCTTCCGAATGTTTGTGGTAATTAGGAACCCTACCTCCTATTAAAATGCGCATTAAATTTTTGTCTTCACACAAATTTCTTCGCATTTCATACAATCTTCTTCCAATTTTTAATCCTTGGTAATTAGGATGAACCATTACTTCAATGCCATAAAGCGTATCGCCTTCTTCATCGTGATTGGTTATGTAACCATTGTCGCAAATTTCTTTCCAAGCGTGGTCGTCATCATATTCATCCCAACTAACAATTAACGAAGTAGCCGATCCAACTATTTTTCCTTCAAAAGTAATTACCTGCATTCCTTCTGGAAATATTTTATATTGACTTTCTAATACATCCATTTTCCATGGTTCATTTTCGGGAAAGCATATTTTTGAAAGCGTTATTATTTCATCAAAATCGCTTCTTTCTGCGTTTCTTTCTATTAATTTAGGCTTTCTACTATTTCTTATTTTCATATATAAATTACCTAATCATTAATTTTAAAGATATAATATTACTTGAACTTAATAAACCACTGTTAAATGCATTTCCTAATGCATAATCTAATTCTATTTTATTTAATTTTAAACCCACTCCAATAGCTGGTGAAGCATTAAAAGAACTTGAACCATCTACATTTTTTACATTTTGAAAGTTATTTAATCCACCTCTTAAAAATACAATTTTTTTGTAACCTAGTTCTAAACCCAATCTAGGATCAATATTTACAAAGCTCGATGAAATAACAGTATTTCTTTGTCCATCGGTATACATATCAAAATCGATACTACCCATAACCGAAAACCAATTTTTAACTTTTAAGTAACTGCTACCAAAAGTAAACTCAGGCAATGTAAGTTCTAAATTATTACTTGGCATTGCATTGCCGGTTGAAATTAGTTTTTCTTTTTCAGCTTCGTTAAATGTATAATTCCAAACATTAAAAGTGGTGGTAACATCGCGCAAAATTGCACCAAACTTAAAGTTTTTAGCAGTATACAAAGCACTTGCATCAATACCAAAACCCCAGGCATTTGCAAATTCACCAATTACTCTTCTAATTACTTTTACATTACCTCCTATTTGCAAGTTTTCTATAAATTTAGTTTCAGTGGCATAACTGCCAATAAAAGCATAATCAACTGCCGAAAAATTAGAGATTTTAGTGTAATCTATTTGTCCGTTGTTATTAATTAAAAATAGGGTGTTTGGAATATTGTCAACTCCTGCTCTAATAATTGATATAGCCACCACCGATTTATCGTTTAACTTAAATGCTCCTGCTAAATAATCGTGTGTTAATATTCCTGCAAATTGGCTGTTTCGCATACCAATTAATTGAAATTTATCTTTCATTTGGAGTAAAGCTGCAGGGTTATAATATCCAGCAGTTACATCGCTTACATTAGCAGTTGTTGCTCCCGCCATACCTAAGTTTCGAGCTCCTACACCTAAATTTAAAAATTCGTTGCTGTATTTTAATTGTGCAATACTTGCTTTACTTACAACTAAGGTTAATATTAAATATATTATTTTCTTCATTTTTTTTTAGTTCTTAGTTTCTTAGTTTTTAGTTTCATAAAAAGTTAATCCATTCTTCAATTCACAACTTGCATTTCAAAAAACATCCCCCTAACCCCCTTCTCTCTTTCAAAGCCAACCCGCAAGGGGGAATTGGCTACAGCACCTTTTTAGTTCGAAGTTTTTAGTTCGAAGTTTTTAGTTCGAAGTTCTTAGTTTTTGTATCATTATCACTTAAACACTTAATCACTTAAACACTTAATCACTTAAACACTTAATCACTTAAACACTTAATCACTTAAACACTTCTTTCAATTCAGTTAACACAATTATAATTTCACTAAAATGTTTTTCTTCAATTAAAATTACAAATCTCTTCAAATCTATTTTTTCATTTAACGACATTTCGAAACCCGTACCACTTTTAAATACTCTGCTTAAAGCATAAACAAAATTTTCATTTTGGGCGTAACCATAAAGATATTTTGCTTTGCAAAAATGCTCAAAATTTTTAATTAATTGTGCTACATTTTTATTTGAAAAGTGTAGAACGAAATTCTCTAAAATTTTAGTATCAATTTTTTCTAAATCGTTATAAAATTGATGCGCTATAGCAATATTCGATTTAACTATAAGCCTGTCTAACAACATTTCGAAAAGTATATGCGCTAAAAACCATTTTCTTGGAATGTGGGATAATGAATTGTATTTATTTAACTCATATGCTATAATTTCGTTGTATTTTTTAAAAAAACTGGATGGATGAAATATTTTATCGGCATTTAAATGTGCCAAGCACCCCAATTGCAATTGAGTTTCAAATGGAGTTAATCCTTGTATTTCATTGTTAAATTTACGGGTATAATTCCGAGCAAAATCGGGTAAAAACAATGCACTATTAAAATAGAGATTGCCAGGTTGGTTATCAATATAATAATGTGATAGGTAGTTCAATTTTTTTAGGTGTTTATGAGTTTAGGATGGTAATTTAATGCTCCTCCATGTCGCTTAGTTCCAACTCTAAAGCATTGGTCGAAATATTAATTTCAATTAACGAAAGTGTTAACGATGCTAAAAAAATAAGTAAACTGATGCCAAAAATTATTTGCGCCTCAATGGTGTAGTTTACATAAAGCAAAGCCATGCAAAGCACACATAAAAATATACTTAATACTCCCAAGCCTTGCATGTATTTTATTAATTTAATGCGCAACCTTAAGTTTTTTAGCTGTGCCATTACTATTTTTTCATTTTCCCTGTTTACTAAAAATTTAGTATGCAAGTTCCTTATTAAGCTTGCTAATGCCAAAAACCTATTGGTATAAGCTAGCATTAATAAACTAATAGCGGGAAATAATATGGCAGGGGTGTTTAAAGTTAATTCCATAAATAGCTTTTAAATGCAGTAAAAGTAAGATTAATGTTCAATACTTTAATAGAATTTTGAAATAATAAACTTTAAAGGAGCCTTACTTTTGTATTTAAATTGCTATACTATTTATTAAAATTGCGAGTATATTAAAATACATCCAAATTAAAATGAATAGTTTGCTTACAAACTTTATTCTATTATATACTCCTCGGCTTCTAATCCATCATTTTCTAACCTAATAATGGTTTGGTGTTTGTGTGTTCCTATAATAATTGCTTCTGCAATAAAAAAACCATCGTCTTCTTCTACTAACACATCATCAATTTCAAATCCAATTAGGTTTCTCCAAGCATTGCCATTACTTGCATCGCGAGTTTGGTATTGCAAGCTTCCTTTAAATTCTATTTGTAAATTATAATTTAATAAAGCAATATCTAGTGATGGAACAGGAATAATCATATCATTTACATCATCTGCTTTTTGAAGAATCAATTTGGCTTCATCTTTAAATTGAAACTCAATATATTCCAAAAAGCTAAATATATCTTCCGAATTTGCCTTATTTACCCAAAAATGGTAATATACTTTTTCAAGTATTTTTCCTTCGGCACTTTTCAGCAATTTTAAGTGCTCATTGTTTAAATACATAAAATTAATTTGAAATTTTTTCTAATTCAGCAACAATTACTTTTTCCATATTGTCCTCAAAGTTATCGTAGCCGTTTTTTTCAAATTGTTTACCAGTAATATTTTGGTATAATTCAACATAACGATTTGTAATGCTTTCTATTAAATCGTCAGGAAAAATTGGCGCAGTAGCTCCTTCTTGTCCATGAAAACCTTCGCTTATTAACCATTGGCGAACAAACTCTTTCGATAATTGTCGTTGGTTTTGGTCCCTTGCTTGAATTTCGTTGTATGTATCGGCATAAAAATAACGCGATGAGTCAGGAGTATGCACTTCATCCATTAAATAAATAGTGCCATTTTTATTTCCAAATTCGTATTTGGTATCAACTAAAATTAAACCTTGTTTTAAGGCAAAATCAGTCCCAAATGCATACAAATCACGGGTATATTTTTCTATTAGTTCAAAATCGGCAGCATTTACTAAACCTTTTTCAATAATTTCGGCTTTGCTTATATCTGTATCGTGCCCACTTGTAGCTTTTATGGTAGGAGTAATAATAGGTGTTTCAAACTTTTGATTCTCTATCATACCGTCAGGCATTTCAATACCACAAATACTGCGTTTGCCACTTTTATACTCTCGCCATGCATGGCCAGTTAAATAACCTCTAATTACAATCTCTACTTGATAAGGAATGCATTTATGACCAATTGTTACATTGGTATGCGGAGTTGAAATAATCCAATTAGGAACAATGTTTTTTGTTAATTCGAAAAAGAATGCAGCAGTTTGGTTAAGCACTTGTCCTTTGTAAGGTATTGCCTTGGTCATTACTACATCAAATGCCGATATTCTGTCGGTTGCAATCATAACCAAAACATCTTCATTTATATTGTATACATCTCTTACTTTTCCTCTATAAAAATTTTTTTGCTTTGGAAAAAAGAAGTTTGTAGCTATTAAAGCTTTCATATTTGTTATTTAAGTGAACTGCAATAATAAACTTTAAGTTTTTAAATAAACTTAAAAACTGCTTATTAAAAATTTTAAGTATTCAATTTTGAAAAATAAAAGTTAGTAAATTACTATTTATTAGTAATTTATAGTACTATTTTAAAACATTAAATCAAATTCTTGTTTAATAAAAATCAATGCTTTATGAGTTGGCGTTTCAGTCATTTTTATTATTTCTTCAAAAATTGCTTTGCTTAAGTCAATTCCTACACAATTAGGACCTAAATTAGCATAAGCAGTATTAATTAAATTAATCATTTCTTCCTTTACAACCCTAACCATTTGCCAACATTGAGTTGAAACATAAAGCTGTTGCGAAATATTATGGCTAAATTCTTGGTTTATGCTTGCTATTAACTCAATTTTTAATTGAGAAGCACTTATTCCAGGTTGGTGAATTCTTATAACTAAACTTTCAGGACTAATTCTTTCTATAAAAAGAATCATTCGTTCATAAGCCTGCAGTTTTAAGGGTAATAATGATTTGTCTTGTTCCTTTCGTAAATCAAGCATTCTCTTTTGGTACTTGTCGTCAAAAAAAGCTTTTTGTTGGTAGTAAACAACCAAAAATATGACTAATGCGGGCAATAAATATTTTATAAATTCTAAAAAAAACTGAAAACTTTCGTTCATAATTTGCTTATTAATTAATTTAAAAAGTAATGTTTTTACATTACATTTTCTTCTTTTTCTATTGTTTCTTCAACTTCTTCCAATGGTATTTCATCTTCCGAATTGATAACATGATCGATATTGAAATCTTCTTTTTCAATAACTGGTTCAAAATTGTAATTTTTAACTAGTTCTAAGGTTTTTTCGGCAGCTTGCTGTTCCGCTTGCTTTTTATTTGTATGCTCCGAATTACCAAAATGAATATTGTTAATTATGGCACCTACTCTATAGATTTTTTGTTTGCCATGAGTTATTTCACTCACATCCATATCTAAACTTAAACCATTTTTTTGGGTAAATTCAATCAATCTACCTTTAAAATTTTTTTCAGTTTGCTGTAATTTGTCTACGTCTATATGGTAGCGGAGTAGTTTTTCAATTATAAAATATTTCGATTTTTTAAAACCTTTATCTAAAAAAATTGCACCAATGAAAGCTTCTAACGCATTGCCAAAAATACTGTTTCTAACGTTAATGTTTTGCATGCTTTTTTTATCATACTCAACTAATTTGCTCAATCCAATTTTTAAAGCTAAGTCATTTAAACTAACCCTACTTACTATTTTTGAACGTAGTTCGGTTAAAAATCCTTCATTTTTGTAAGGATATTTTTTAAATAAAAATTCTGCAATAACAGCATTTAAAATAGCATCGCCCAAAAACTCCAATCTTTCATTACTATTTTTACTTCCATTTTGGTGTATTTTACTTGCAATTGAATGGTGCCTTAACGATTGTTGGTAACAACTTAAGTTTATAGGAAATAATCCAGTAATCTGTTTTATTTTAAAATATAAAACACGATTATTTGAAAAGTAATATTTAAAAAGAGTAAAAAAAGAAACCAATTTTATTCTTCAAATTTCTTTATTATAACAGAAGCATTATGTCCGCCAAAGCCAAATGTATTACTTAATACCACTTTTACTTCTTTGTGCTGAGCCTTATTAAATGTTAAATTTAATCTTTTATCAAATGCAGGATCATCGTTAAAGTGATTAATAGTTGGAGGAATAATTCCTTTATTAATGGCTAACAAACCTGCAATGGCTTCAATAGCTCCAGCTCCACCCAATAAGTGACCTGTCATTGATTTGGTAGAACTAATATTTAAATTAAAAGCATGTTCACCAAAAACGGTTTGTATTGCTTTTATTTCTTGCGGATCGCCAAGCGGTGTTGATGTTCCATGTACATTTACATAATCAATTTCTGAAGGTTGCATTCCTGCATCTAACAATGCTGCTTTCATAACATTGGCAGCGCCTATTCCTTCTGGATGTGGAGCTGTCATGTGATAAGCATCGGCTGTTGCTCCGTAACCTACCATTTCGCCATAAATTTTAGCACCTCGGGCTTTTGCATGTTCTAATTCTTCTAAAATTAAAGCACCGGCACCTTCACCTAAAACAAATCCATCTCTATCCACATCAAATGGCCTAGAAGCTGTTTCAGGACTATCGTTTCTTTCAGATAAAGCTTTCATTGAATTAAAACCACCCATTGCGGCTTCATTAACTACTGCTTCAGAGCCTCCAGTTAAAATCATATCGGCTCTATTTGATTGAATATACATAAATGCATCTCCAATTGCATTGGTGCTTGATGCACATGCCGAAACAACTGCAAAATTAGGACCTCTAAAACCATACTTAATTGAAATTAAACCAGCAGCAATATCTGCAATCATCATTGGAATAAAGAAAGGACTGAAACGAGGTACACCATCTCCTTTTGCAAAAGCAGTTACTTCGTCTAAAAAAGTTTTTAAGCCACCAATTCCTGATGCCCAAATAACTCCTACTCTATCTTTATTGATGGTTTCTAAATTTATGCCACTGTCAGTTACAGCTTCATCGCTGGTAACCATAGCAAATTGTGTAAATCTATCCATTCTCCTCGCATCTTTTTTGTCGAGAAATTTATTTGGATCGAAATTTTTAACTTCGCAAGCAAATTTTGTTTTGAAATGGGTGGTATCAAATTGGGTAATAGGCGCGCTGCCACTTACCCCATTTGATAAACCATTCCAATACTCCTGCAAACTGTTACCTATCGGAGTTATTGCCCCGAGGCCAGTAATTACTACTCTGCGTTTATGCATTTGAGATTAGTTTTGGGAGATGTTTGTTTTTAATTTTTTTTAAAAGCAATTATGCTTTTACATTTTGTTCAATGTAGCTAACAGCTTGTCCAACTGTTCCAATTTTTTCTGCTTGATCATCAGGTATTGCAATATTAAATTCTTTTTCAAATTCCATAATAAGCTCAACAGTATCTAATGAATCTGCACCTAAGTCGTTTGTAAAACTTGCCTCGTCTGTAATTTCAGCTTCTTCAACACCAAGTTTATCCATGATGATGGTTTTTACTTTTCCTTTAATTTCTGACATTTTAGTATAATTTAATTTTTAATGTGGTTGCAAATAAAGTGGTTTTTATCAAAAAAATAAACTTTTATATATTTTAATACGGTTTGTTTCTTACTAATTAGTTAATTATTAATTATCTATTTTTATATTATTTAGCTTAAACAATTGATTTACTGAAATATTTTTGTTATTTTTTTAAAAAATTAATGTTAATAATATTTAAAAGTTTATGAAAAAAATTTATCAGCTAAAGCTTTATTCCAAACGCCAAATCGCCTGCATCCCCTAATCCAGGAACTATATAACTATTTTCATTTAATTCATTATCAATATCAGCAACATATATAATGGCTTCAGGAATTAATTTTTGAATGTTTTCAATTCCTTGTTTGCTTGCAATTAAACATGTTAATATTACTTTAGATGGAGTACCATGCTTACAAAATGCTTTGTACGCCAAATACAAACTTTTACCAGTGGCTAACATTGGATCAACAATAATAAAGGTTCTATTTTCCAAATTTGGTGACGCCATATATTCAACAATTACTTCAAAATCTTCTGGAGTTGAATGTTTTCTGTAAGCTGAAACAAATGCCGATTCTGACTCGTCAAAAAAATCGATAAAACCCTCGTGAAGTGCTAACCCGGCTCTTAAAATGCTGCCTATAACTGGTGGATTTTCCATAACTTTTGAAACATGGCTTGTTAAGGGCGTTTCAATTTTCTTATCAATATAAACTAGCGTTTTACTTATTTCATAAGCCATTATTTGAGCTACTCTAAATAAGTTTTTTCTAAACCTAAGCGAATCTTTCTGAATTTCTTTATCTCTTATTTGTGTTAAATAATGAAGTATTAAAGAATTGTTTTCAGATAAATTAATAACCATAAAATTACTATTTTATTATTGGCGTTTTATAAACTTTAACTGAATCTGTTTTTATTGAAGTAGTTTTAGTTTTTAAAATTGGTTTTATAGCCTTAATTTGGTATTTTAAACTGTCTTGTTTTGTTAAAGTTCTAACTTTTAAAATACTATCTATTGCATTTTGATTTTTATTCATTGGTAAATTATTATTTGTTACCTGTACCATTGGTATTGGGTCGGTTAAATCGGTAGGGAAAATTCTAACTCCATAATCACTTCCACCTTTCAACATAGGTGCAACAGCTATTTGACTGTATCTTTTTAGGAAAGTTAAGCCTCTTGCATTGTATTTTTGGTTCGATATACTTTCAATTAATTTACCTGTTAGTACTTCCCATATTTTTACACTTCCATCGTTACAACCAGTAGCGCAATATTTGCTATCGAAACTAAATGCAACAGAAGTAACTTTCCAGCAATCAACATTTAATTTAAACAATTCTTTTCCTGTTTTCAAATCCCAAATTCTTGCACTTTTATCATTACTTCCACTTAATAAATAAAGTTGATTTGGACTAATTTCAATTGCATTTATAGCATCGGTATGTCCAATAAATGATCGTTGTACTTGACTATTTGCTACATTTAAAACTTTAATTATTGGATCTTGCCCGCCCACAAAAACTGTTTTTGGATCATAGCTCATTGCTAATGTATTAACAGGGCCATTATTTTTAAGCTCTCTCAATTTTTTTTGTGTATCAATACTCCAAATAATTATTTTTCCTTCATCATCTCCACTAAATACTACCCTTCCACTATTATCGAACATTAAAGCATTTATGTTTGAAACATGTCCATCGGCAGCAACCAACATTTTAGTTTTTTTAAAAGTACTATCAAAAATATTTACTACAAAATCGTTTGATGCACTTGCTAATAAACTACCTTGCTTATTAAACTTTAAAGTATTTATCTGCGCTCGGTGAGCATTAGGAATTGATTTAATCAATTTAAAGGTAGTATCGCCTGAGTAAAAGTTTATAGAATTATCCCAACCTGCTGATGCTAAAATATTGTATTTTAATGAAAAAGCTACTGCGTTTACTTCATTGTTATGACCGGGTAAAATTAAATATGGCTCTGAAATTTGCTTTTGAGCAAATATAAAACCTGAAAAAAGTAAAAATAATAAAACTACAATGGTTCTTTTCATGAAATGATTATACTGTATAAATGTTGCAAATTAATATTATTATCGTAAAAAGTTTAATTTTAAATAAAAACCCAAAAAATAATTATTTATTGTATTTGGGAAACGACTTACAAAATTGAACTAAATTACAACTATTACACTTAGGTGAACGAGCAGTACAAGTATACCTTCCATGTAATATTAACCAATGGTGGGCAACAGCAATAAATTCTTCCGGAATATTTTTAACCAATTCTTTTTCAGTTTGTAAAGGCGTTTTTGAATTTGTTGTTAATCCTAATCTGTTACTTACCCTAAACACATGTGTATCAACCGCCATACTTGGCTGATTAAAGATAACAGATGTAATTACATTGGCTGTTTTTCTTCCTACTCCGGGTAATTTTATCAAATCTTCTGTGGTTTCAGGAACTTGATTATTAAAATTACTAACTAACATTTTGGCCATGCCAATTAAATGCTTGCTTTTATTACTTGGATAACTAACTGATTTTATATAAAAAAAAACTTCATCAAATTCAGCTTCTGCTAATTTTTGTGGTGTTGGAAATGCTTTAAATAATTCTGGTGTTATTAAATTTATTCTTTTATCGGTACACTGAGCAGATAAAATTACGGCAATTAAAAGCTGAAAAGGGTTTTCGTAATCTAACTCTGTTTCGGCAATTGGCTGATTGGTTTTAAAATAATTTATAACTTGTTCATAACGATCTTTCTTTTTCATACATTAAAAATTGAAATTTTATTTAAAAAAATACATACTAATTAACATAACCATAAAGCTATTGTTTATTATTGCTCCAAAATAAACAAAACATGAAAATTATTTTAACTATTTTACTTATTGTAACTTTTAATTATTCAACAATTGCTCAGGAAAATACTGACAGTTTAATGAATGCGTTTATTCCAGCAAAAAAAACCGCAGTTTATTATAAAAACAAAACCATTCAATTTAAAACAAATGATAGTATAAATCCTGATTATGAAATTATTGCAGGAAAATCATTGGTTTTTGATTATGATTATCATAGTAAAGATATAATTAGCATGTCGGATGATGAAGTGTCAGAAAAAATATTATTTGAAGTGAAACCAAAAAGTAAAAGTTTTTATATAGCAGATAAAAAACTAACTCAAGCGCATTTAATGTTTATGCAAAGTTGTTTTTGCATGGATGCTGGAAACTATGTAATTAAAAGTGGTTTTATTAATGGAACTAAAATTAGCAATAATACTTGGAAAGTAAAGTTTAAATTTACCTACGTAGCACGCAATACTAAAAATAAAGTAACAAAAAACTTTACAATAAAATTTAAATTAGCAAAGTAAATGATTGAAAATATAGCGTTTACAATTAAAAAAGCTACTATCAATGATTGCAAAACTATATTAGAATTAATATTTGATATAGCTCAATACGAAAACCTTTCGGAGGAAGTAATAAATACGAGAGAAAAAATTGAAACTTATTTGTTTGGCGATAAAAAATTTGCTGAATGTTTCTTAGCATTTGAAAATGAAATTCCAGTTGGGTTTTCATTATTTTTTCACAATTACAGCACTTTTGTAGGTAAGCCCGGTATATATCTTGAAGATTTATTTGTAAAAGAACAATATAGGGGAAAAGGTTATGGTAAAAAACTTCTAATTAATTTAATTAAAGTGGCCAAAGATAGAAACTGTGGAAGAGTGGAATGGAGTGTGCTTGATTGGAATAAACCTGCAATTGATTTTTATGAAAGTTTAGGTGCCGAACCTATGAAAGGTTGGACTGTTTATAGACTTAATGAACAAAAAATTGAATTATTAGCAAATTAAAAATGGTTATTGATATTTATACTGATGGTTCGGCAAGAGGTAACCCTGGAAATGGAGGTTATGGTATAGTTTTAACCAGTGGAAATTTCAGAAAAGAACTTTCGGCAGGTTACCGGTTAACAACTAATAACCGCATGGAGTTATTGGCAGTTATTGTGGCATTACAGCAATTAATAAAACCAAACATGCAAGTAAATATTTATACTGATAGTAAATATGTGTGCGATGCCATTGAAAAGAAATGGGTTTTTGGTTGGAAACAAAAAAACTTTGCAGGTAAAAAAAATGCCGATTTGTGGAATGAGTTTTTAAAAATATATGCCCAACACCAAGTAAAAATGCATTGGGTTAAAGGCCATGCAGGCCATCCCGGTAATGAAAGATGTGATGTGTTGGCAACCCAAGCAGCCGATGACAAAACCAATTTGCTAATAGATTTGGTTTATGAGCAGGAACAAAAAAAAGAAAATGGTTTGTTGTAAAGGAATTTACTAAAATTAAATGTAAATATAATATTAAAAAAGGTGGTTTGGAAAAATTCCAAACCACCTTTTATTCTAAATTTATAAAAAATTAGTTGTCATTCATTTTATCGCTTTGCTGATTATCTCTTGTATTTTTTTGAACAGCAATAGCACCAAACATTCCTAATAAAAAGGCAAACGCGTAAAATCCCTTTTCGCTTGGCAATAAGATTGCATTCCAAAAGCCAATAACCAATAAAACAATAGATAAAATGGTTGTAAACCAACATAGGCCGTAGTTCAAATCAGTAACAGGTAAATTTTCTTGTTTATCTCTTACACTTTTCTGCAAAGAAACCACAGAAAACAATCCGAACATAAGGATTGTGAAATAATAGCCTTTTTCGTTTAGCAACATTTCTGCTCGCCAAAGTCCAATTAAATAACCTAACATGCCAGTACCTTGTGCTATCCACGAGGCGGCAATAAATGCGTTTGAAGTTTTTTGTGTCATTGTTTTTTTATTTTTTTTATAAACGAAATCCTAGGTTGAAGTTTAAATCGATTATAGCCCCAGGTCCAATTAAGAAGAAAAGACCTTTAAGACCAGAACCTGCAGTATCATGTTCACCTTCGATAATGGGACAAACTTTAATACCTTGTATACAAACAAATGAAAATCTGCGATTTTTATCTAAGTAAATTATTTGACCAAAACCAGCGCCAACAAAAGCATAATAGCCATTTACTTCAAAAGAATTCCCCATCCCAATTTTCATAGAAGTAAAGAATTTAGGGTTTATGTAATATCTCGTTTCCAGAAAACCTTGCTGACCAGGTGATAATCCATAAAAGTTAGTATAATTAGTCAAAAAAGAGAAACTATTGTTGAGTTTCATTTCCACAGACAATCTTACCTTTGAGATAAAACCCGAGGGTTGATTAATATAAAAAACAATTCCTTTTCCATTGATAGAATCTTTGACAACAGGTTTTTCACATTGAGCAGTTAACTCCATTACAAGCAATACTTGTAGAAGTATTATTACCAATAATTGTTTTTTCATAATTTTTGTTTATTTAAGTTGTTTGTTTAATTTTTATTTTGCCCTACTCATTGGCTTTTCGGTTCTGCCTTTTATTTTTTTTAGCCAATGTTGGTGTCGCCAACATCTTTTAATACTTGCGAGTACGCCTGCAACGGCTAAAAAAAACCGATCATACGCATTAATTTTAATTTTTAAAGTTTAATATCCATTCCTATTTGCTCTTCCTCTCTGTGGTTTTATTCCAAACAATCCTATTAAAAATTCTAGTGTTTCCCAATATTTAATGGTATTTAAAATGGGATTCAAATAATTAGTTAATACACAATAATTTACATTGTAAGGCGATGAATGATGAATACCATGCATTTTTCTAGATTGAATTAAACCTAGTTTTTGCAAAAAACAAACAATCTTACCATTCTCTTTATCAGTTCGGTGAGCCATAGCATGTAATTCGTTTGCCATTGAAGAGTAAAAAATTATAGCTCCTACTATCCAATTTAATAGGTCAAAAAACAATAAAATGCCTGCTATTACTACACCTATAATGAGTGATATTTTTATTCTATCAAAAAAAGTAGATTTTAAAAACTTTCTGGGAAACTGATGATGTTCAATATTTTCAATTATTATTTTTTTGCCTATCCAATTTAAATCGGGGTTACCATAAGCATCTTCTAACCAATGAAATGTACCTGTTAGTAAATCGCTTATTAAAATTATTAGAATTATTTTTAGTATTATCATTTTGACATTTGTTTTTTTTATAATATTTTAGCCAAATTGGTATTTTCGCCAACAACTCATATTGAAAGCAAAGACCACTGCAAAGGCAGAAAGTTTATTTTTTTTCTAAAAATTCACTACTGTTTGTATCCAATAAAAACAAGATGGAAACATCCAAATCTTTTGCTATTTTCAGTAAGTTTTCGAAAGTTATTTTGTTCGCATTTCTTTCTTTTTTTCCGTAAGCCGATGCACTTATTTCCATTAAATTAGCTACATCTTCTTGGGTTAAATTCTTTGCTTCTCTTATATTTTTAATTCTATTTGCTAAAGGCATTTTGTCATTTTTTTTACAATTTATTTTTTACAACATTATTGTTTTGGTGTTTTGCTTACAACAAGCTATAACTCGCTTTTGTCCAAGTACTGAGGATTGCTTATATCTACCAAAAATGTAATTGAAACATCTAAAGCATTGGCTATTTTAATCAATGTTTCAAAATTTGATTTATGGGCATTTCTTTCTATTTGTCCGTAAGCCGAAGCACTAATTCCGCAATTAAATGCAACATCTTCTTGGGTCAATTTTTTTTCTTCTCTAATTTTTCTTAATCTGAACGCTAATAACATAATGATTGATTTGAGTTAGGTTTAACAATTATTTTTATTAAATCGTAATACAAAAATCGTATCCTGTAGTGTTTATTTAAAATTGATTTTGGAATAGGACTTTGAGATTTTTTGCAAAAATTGCAAATAGCATTTAGATTTTACAAAATAGAAAATGAAAACTAAAAAAATCCAAAACTAAAACTGGTTTTTTGCATAAAATGCAAAAATTGAATGGTCGTTTTTGTAATTTATGCAAAACATTTTTTTGTGTTTCAACCACTAATGATGATTTATAAAACCATTCATTTAAAATTATACTTAAAAGTGAATGTTTTACTATACAGTTTTGTGTAAATTCTATACAATCAATTAAAATATATAACTAAATTTGGTAATTTGCTTACTTAAAACTAAAAGAATCTAACTTGCTCTAATCCTTTAAAAAGGTTTTGTTTTAAGTTTTGTAAATTTTTCTCTTTTTCAAAAGTTTGTCAACTATTATTAAATTCTTTGACTGCTCATTTTTCATTTAGCACAATTATTGAGTATATTGCTACCATGTTTAAAAATAACTTATTCATTGTATTTCTGTTTTTAAGTTTTTCTGCTTTAGCACAAGAAAAACCTTTTACATCTACTCAAAATAAAAAAGCGGATAAATTTTTTAATCAAGCACTCGAAAATTTTACTTTACAAAATTTTGGAGAAGCAATTTCATTGTGTAATAAAGCCATACAATTAGATCCAAAATATATTGATGCTCACATGCTTTTAGCTGATTTGTATGAAAAAAATGAACAGCTAGATAAATCGCAAATTTTATACAGAAACTTAGTAAACATAAATCCTGATTTCCCTCTTAGTTACTTGGGTTTAGCTAGTTTTTTATTCGAGAATGCAAAGTATGATAGTGCTCAAATTAATATTAAAAAGTTTGTTCAATATCCTGATTGGTTTGCCCGAAAACAAGTTGGACTAAAGCTTGAGAAAAGTATTGATTTTGCTGTAAATGCAATTAAAAACCCTGTTCCGTATAAACCAATAAATTTGGGAAATAAAATAAATTCAATTTACGATGATTATTTTCCTGTAATCACTGCCGATGGACAAACATTTTTATTTACAAGAAATTTAGGCGATAGAAGAACAGGCAATGAAGATTTTTTTATAAGTAAAAAAGTAGGTGATGAATATACTTTAGCAAAATCGATAGGCAACCCAGTGAATACAGAGCAAAATGAAGGAACAGCTTCAATTAGCGCGGATGGGCAATACATTTTTTATACTTCGTGTAGTGTTGAAACCAGTTGCGATATTTTATTGAGTGTGCTTGACGGATTAGATTGGAGTGTGCCTAAAAACTTAGGAACTCCAGTAAATACAAGAAGTTGGGAATCGCAACCAAGTGTTTCGTATAATGGTAGAACTGTTTATTTTGCAAGTAGTAGGCCAGGAGGATTTGGTGGAAGTGATATATGGATGACAAGTTATAACAATGGAAAATGGTCGCCACCAATGAACTTAGGACCAGAAATAAATACTGATGGCGAAGAGCAATATCCATTCATATCGATGGATGATAAAACCTTTTATTTTGTTAGTAATGGCCATCCAGGAATGGGCGGATTTGATATTTTTACTAGTAAAAGAAATTCAAGTAGTGGTAAATGGCAAACTGCCAAAAACATTGGCTACCCTATAAATACCAACGAAGACGAGCAAAGTTTTAGCATAACCAGCAATGGAACAAATGCATTAATATCATCTGCTAAAAGTGGTGGTTTTGGTGGTTTAGATATCTACCAGTTTGAACTATATGAAGAAGCAAGACCTGAAATAACTGGTTATGTAAAAGGTACTGTTTACGATGCTGTGAAAAAAAATAAGCTTTCAGCAAAATTAGAATTAATTGATTTGGCTACTAAAAAAACTATTATTGAATCACGTTCTAATAAAACTTCAGGTGATTTTTTATTGAGCTTACAAGGCAATAAAAACTATGCATTAAATGTAAGTTTAGCAGGCTATATGTTTTATTCCGAAAATTTTAGTTTAAAAGACCAAACCAATATTGATCCTTTATTTTTAGATATTCCTTTAATACCAATATCAGCTGGAGCTACAGTAGTTTTAAAAAACATTTTCTTTGAAACTGGTAAATTTGATTTAAAGCCAGAATCAACTGCTGAATTAGATAAATTAGTTCAGTTTTTGGTAGTGAATCCTAAATTAAAAATAGAAATTGGCGGGCATACCGATAACCAAGGTGAAAAATTAGATAATACTGCATTATCAAATAATCGTGCAAAATCGGTTTACGATTATTTAATTGCTAACAAAATTGAAGCAGCAAGATTAACATTTAAAGGTTATGCTGATTCAAAGCCAATAAATGATAATTTAACTGAACAAAACAGAAGCAAAAACAGAAGAACAGAATTTAAAATAACACCATAAAATATTTATGTTTACTAGCAAAACAACAATTAGAGTAAGGTATTCAGAAACGGATAAAATGGGAGTTGTATACCATGGTAATTACGCGCAATACCTTGAAGTAGCTAGAACAGACGCTTTGCGACAAGTTGGATTGACATATAAAAGCTTTGAAGAAAATGGTATAATGATGCCTGTTTTAAGTTTGAACTGTAAGTTTTTAAAATCGGCATTTTACGATGATGAATTAACTATAATTACAACAATAAAAACATTGCCTACTATTAGAATTCATTTTTTTTACGAAATATTTAATCCTCAAAACGAACTTATAACAACTGCCGAAGTTGAATTGGTAAACATTGACATGAAAACAAATAAACTTACTAAAGCACCAACAGTTTTAATTGATGCATTGAAACCTTTTTTTGGTAATGGTGCAAAAAATAGTTGGTGTTTTTTAATAAAATAACTAATAATATTAAAGCGTAAATCAGAAAAATAAACTGGCTCTGCTGGAGAGCAACCAAATAGCGATATGATTTACCACGAGAA
>Ga0247844_1001096_pt1 | contig 53168 bp, 30 predicted proteins | sample LaCtaG_FD_192421 | JGI IMG/M metagenome (GOLD analysis project Ga0247844, IMG submission 192421) | Freshwater microbial communities from meromictic Lake La Cruz, Castile-La Mancha, Spain - LaCruzMarch201714.5m_1 | ecosystem: Environmental > Aquatic > Freshwater > Lake | place: Spain: Castile-La... | reverse complement strand
GCAAATTTTCCTCTAAGATAATGATTTTCAGGGAATTAAACAAACATCTTAACACTTATTTTCTTGAATATAAACACTTTATACTAACAATGAATTATGGAGTCTCTACTCCTGATTCGCATAATTATCAAAAATGGGTACTGGTAAATAAATGGTTTCGTTACAATCTTTTGAAAACTAGAAAAAAAATAAGCATCATATAAACTAAATACAGCACTTATTATTTATTTTTTAATTTTAATCTACAGTTTTTACTACATACAATTTGCAATAAATCAAGTAAAAAGTAATAATTGAGAAAACTGAAGCTCAAAATAGATGGATTAAAAAAACTACCGTCTATCAGTTTTTCACCTCAATAAGCTCATTGTTGATTGCATAGTGCGTTAATTCTACAATATTTTTAATGTTCAATTTTTCGAATATACGTACCCTGTAAGTAAATACAGTACTTATGCTCAACGCCAACTCAGATGCAATATCTTTTACTTTTTTACCTGAAGCAAGCATAAACATGGTTTGCAACTCGCGGCTTGAAAGCTGTCTGTGAGGCAATACTGTAGTTGCTGGAATTATCTCATAAGCTAATTTATCAATCATTGCTTCACTTAGGTATCTGCCTCTTGTATGAATCCTTCTAATGGCTATAAGCAAGTTTTCCAACGCTTTATCTTTGCACAAGTATCCTGAAGCTCCTGCGCGTAATGTACGCAATGCAAATTTATCTTCAGGTTGCATACTCAAAACCAATATCTGAATATTGGGTTTCAATCTTTTAATTTCACCAATCAACTCAATACCATTGGTGCCCGGCATATTCAAGTGCATCAAAAGTATATCACAATCTCTATTTTGTATTTTATCAAGAGTTTCTTCCCCGTTTTGAGCTTCCCCTACAATTCTGATTTCTGAGTCTTCTCTCATTATCATTTTTAATCCTTCACGAATTAATTGGTGATTGTCGGCAATAAGTACTTTTATCATAATATCAGTTTTTGTGACTTGTGAGATAGCGGTTTTTTCTTTTATAATAACATCAAGAATAACAACTAGAATAAATACCGTACAAAAGTAGTACATTTTTATTTCATCTGTAGCATTTTTCTAATATTATTTGTACTTTTTGCTACAATAACCGCATTTTTAACTAAGTATTTGCACCTAGGTATGTCTACCATGTTAATTCAAAGACACTAAAGGGTAGTATTCAGCTACAAAATATTTAATCAAATGTAAAATGTAGATTTTTTATAAGATGGAATGAATGATTTCGGCAATTTTCATGTAGCGTAAAATTGAGAAATTGATAGGTGTAAAGGAAGTCTTGGGAATTATCAAACAAATTAGTTATTGTCTAAAATCTAACAAAATGGTTGTAAATAAAATTTTGAGGAACCTAATTTTTGGAACAAATAATGAACACAAATAATGAACACAAACAAGCAAAAAAAAACAGGAACATTCAACGGAATGGACCTGTTTTTCAATATAAAAATATGAATCGAACGTGATTGTGATCTTTGTTAAAGCATAAAAATCTACCAAAGGATTAAAGTCTAATACTTTTATTTCGATTTCATATTTTTGGCTGCTTTTTGTTCTTGTCTTTTCTTTAGTGCAATTGACAGCAAAATGGAAATGGTAAGCAATACAGCTATAACGCCCAAGGAAGCGAAATTAGAGATATGGAAGTCATAATCAAATTGTTTGGTGAATTCATTCACGCACATTTTCACTCCAATAAATGACAGGATACCAGCCAATGCATATTTTAAATAATGGAAATAATCCATTATTCCGCTTAATGCAAAATAGAGTGATCTTAAACCCAGAATAGCAAATATATTAGAGGTGAAAACGATGAAAGTATCTTTTGAAACCGACAAAATTGCTGGTATTGAGTCGAGTGCAAAAATAACATCCGACGCTTCAATTAATAGCAAAGCAATAAAAAAGGGTGTTGCGTGAAGCACCTTGTTTTTTTTCACAAAGAAATGAGGAACAGACATATCATCAGTTACAGGCATCACTTTACGAAACCAGCGAATAAGAATATTTTTATTCGGATCAAAGTCTTCAGCATCTTTTTTCTCAAATAGCATGTGTAATCCTGTATAAATAAGGAAGGCGCCAAAAACATACATAATCCAGGCAAACCGTTCAATCAAAGCCACACCGGCAAAAATAAATATTGCACGCATAACCAAAGCGCCTATTATCCCCCAAAACAGGACTTTATGTTGATACTTAGGTTCAATTTTAAAGAATCCAAATATCAAAATAAATACAAACAGATTATCTACACTCAATGATTTTTCGAGCAAATACCCTGTAAAAAACTCTACTGCTTTTGTATGATCAATAAAATAATACACACCAACATTAAAAATCATTGCTAAGCTAATCCAAAAAAGACTCCATCCCAAAGCCTCTTTTACCTTCACCACGGTATCTTTTTTATGAAATACGCCCAAATCGAGCAATAACATAATTAAAACAAAAACGATAAAACCAACCCAATACCAAATTCCCTCAGTCATAAATCATTTACTTTTAAATTTTCACTATTAACCTACTTATTTTACGCTACAAAATTACAACATAAAACAGATATTTCCAAAAAAGGTTTAGAACGGGCTTAAATGAAAAGAATTATTGAAATAGCTGTTTATAAAAGTCAAAAAATATCTATCTTTGCACCCAAAATCCTTTATATTACTTTGGTTTTAATCAACTTATATCAGAAATCTTGGAATAAACATCACATTTAGTCATTAGATTATCTGAATATCTAATTAGGTTTTGCTTTAAAAAGAAATTTCATGAAAAATAATTACTCCAAAACTTGGTATTTTTACGGTATTATGTTGCTTTTATTCAGCATTTTCACCTATATATTGTTCCAAAATGCGAATTCGTTTTCCAGTACCGCAAATTTGGTTAAAAATCACAGTTCTGATTTCGAGCAAGGTAGCTACAATGTATTTTTGACCTCCATTCTTCACAACATAGCAGAGCCATCAGCTATGCTTTTGCTTCAAATCATTTCCATTCTTATTGTATCGCGCATTTTTGGATTCTTGTTTGCCAAAATAGGACAACCCACAGTAATTGGGGAAATTCTGGCAGGTATCGTTTTGGGACCTTCACTTTTGGGTTACTTTTACCCTGAAGCGTTTCACTTTTTATTTGCAGCTAAATCTCTTGGAAACCTTTTTATTTTAAGTCAGGTCGGACTTATTTTATTCATGTTTACAGTAGGTATGGACTTGAATATAGGGGAGTTGAAGGAAAAGATGGGTAAAATATATGTGATTAGCCACGCAAGTATTGTTATACCGTATTTCTTTGGAATGTTGCTGGCCTATTTTGTATATCAGGAATTTGCAGCAACACAGACTGATTTTCTTTCGTTTGCTTTGTTTATTGGTATTTCGATGAGTATCACTGCCTTTCCGGTGTTGGCAAGGATTGTTCAAGAGAAAGGGCTGTCGAAAACACATTTGGGAACTATTTCCGTGGCAAGTGCTGCAATAGATGATGTTACAGCTTGGTGCATTTTGGCAGCCGTGATTGCCATAGCTAAATCTGGAAGTTTTATTAGTGCATTATACACGATTGCTTTTGCAATTATTTATGTTATTGCAATGTTATTTATTATACGACCTTTTTTAAAACGAGTAGGTGAAATCTATAGCAACAGCGAAGTATTAAACAAAAGCATCGTCGCATTTCTATTTTTGATATTGATTTTATCAGCATTTACGACACAGGCAATTGGTATTCATGCATTATTTGGCGCATTCTTGGCGGGTGTAGTTATGCCGCCGCTTCCAAATTTCAGGAGAATGATTATCGAAAAAATTGAAGATGTTTCTGTAACGCTACTATTACCTTTGTTTTTTGTGTTTACGGGCTTGCGTACAGAAATTGGATTGCTGAATACACCTTACTTATGGGCAATTTGCGCACTATTTATTTTGGTGGCTGTTACCGGGAAATTTGGTGGAGGTGCTTTTACCGCAAGGATATTGGGAGAAACATGGCGCGACAGTCTTTCTATTGGCGTACTGATGAATACGCGTGGATTGATGGAACTTATTGTGCTAAATATCGGTTACGAAATGGGCATTTTACCACCTCCAATTTTCGTTATGCTGGTAATTATGGCTTTGGTTACTACCTTTATGACTACGCCAGCTTTATCCATTATCAACCGACTTTTTCCTGAAAAGAATATCGAGGAAGAATACAAACTTCAGAAGGCACAAGGCATATTTAAAGCATTGATAGCTTCGGGAAATCCAGAAAATGGCAAGGCATTATTAAACGTGGCAAAAACAGTGTTGGAAGGAACAAAAAACAGTCTGGCAGTTACCGTTTTACACATAACTCCGGGTACTGACACCAACCCTATTTACGGTGAACAATTTTCGACAGAAAGCTTCAAGGGCGTGAATGATGAAGCTAGTTTACTCAACTTACCGATTGAAACCGTTTATAAAGTGACGGATAATATTGAATTGGGTATTGTGAAAAGTGTAAACTATAACAATTTCGACTTTTTGCTGGTTGGTGCAGGAGTTTCACTGTCGGGCATTCCATTTTTCAAACAAAGTTCGTTGTTTGCCAAAAGCAAATGGCTTAACTTTTTGGCAACCAAATTCACTCAAAAACAGTCATTTTTCTTTCCCGGCACTTTAATCAAAGACAAAACGCGCTATTTTATCGAGCATAGTAATTGTAGTGTTGGCGTTTTTGTAAATCGTGGTTTTACGAACATTACTTCAACATTAGTTTTGCTTGAAAGTGAATCAGATGAATTCTTGCTGAGATATGCCAGAAGATTACTTAAAAACAATCCTGCGGTGGTTATCAATATTATGGATGTCAACAAGTTGTCAATCAGCAGTGAAATCATTCGCAAAGCCATTCATGAGTTGAAGCATCAATTTCCAAATTCGGTACGTATCATCAAATTCTCCCGTTTTAGCTCGAGTTTGCTTTCCAAATATAGCTTTATGCTTATCAGTTACCAAGCTTGGAACATCCTTTCACTGTCCGATAAAAAGGAACTGGAATATATTCCTTCCACCCTCATTATCAACAAAAAAGTGAGCCGTTTTCATATTGGAGCGCACAATAAAATTGTGGAAAACGTGATGGTAGAAGGTGAGGTTGAAGAGGTTTAAAAACTCAAACTTAAACTCACTAAAATTCCCCACGGAATTGTTTTTTCTTTATTCAAATCAGATAGCCGCCACACCGATTGCACCGTAAATAATTTTACGATATTGGTTACTCCTACTCCTACTTCCATGTAGGGTTTATTGAGTGGCTGCATGAAGGTTGGATAATTGAGCAGCGCTTTATGTGCATCGCTTAATCCACCATAGGCCATATGAAACGAACACATCTCGCGCAAATTGAGGTTTTTGACAAGCGGTATTTGATTCAATATCAAACCATTCAGCATTAGCTCGCTATGCAAATTGGCGTATTTGTCGGTACCATACTCCATCAGTCGCATCAGGTTAAAATAATAAAAACTATAGCCACCGGTATCGGTTCCAAAAGGAATTTGAAGCAATGGATAAGGCACTTTGCCAAAAATCCAGCCACCTTCGACTATGTAATTTAATTGACCAAAATCTAACCGCACATATTGTTTTATGGCAGCGTATAATTTTGCATAATTTCCGGTTTCACTTCCCAATTGAAATTTTCCTAGTTCCATAGCTCCGTACAAAACAGGCTTGTAATTGCTAATATAGATGCGTTGTAAATGATCCTCGTAGGTTCTTTCTCCAAACGAGAAACGGTTTTCGATGGTGGCAGATTGATATTGAAATGATGCTATTGAGCCAATTGTATTTGTCATTGGCAACGACTGGTTAGAATACAATTGATTGGCTCGCAAAAACACCTTGGTTTCCAAATTCGAGTTCCAATCATTGGTGAATGTAACCAAAAATTCCTTTCGCTCGTTCATTCTATCTGCCGACCGAAACAATGCCAGAATTGTACTGGCAATATCCTCATCGCCAGACACAAGCGTACCCTCGTGATAAATAAAATTGTTATAATCAAAATTGATGATTCGGTAATCATTTACGTAATTTATCCCCAAAACCCTCTTTTTTTCTCCCGGCAATCGAAACTGAGCCAAACCATTATATTTCAATTCTTTATTCCTAAAACCATAACCAGCATATCCGCTCAATGAAATGTTTTTCCAAAGTTTTTCGTTGGTACGAAACGGCAAATTCAACCGCAACCCTTCAATATCAGTAAAGCGCGCCAAATTTTGTATTTTCCCATAATCAACTTTTCCCATAGGCACATAACCTGTCAGAATAACGTTGGCCAGCCACTTGGCAGCTCTCAAAACAGGCGTATTGTTCAATTCTCCCAATTTGTCATTGAGTGTGGTTTGGTCATAGTCACTTTTGGCAAATTTCTCTGCGGAGCCAATAATGGTATCGGCGGATTGATAGGTTGCTGTTCGCTTAATGAAAATCTCAGGTTTGGAATGCAGACTGTCAGCCAAAAGCCCATAAGTCATATTCAACGACATTTCTTCATTAGCGCGCGTCCAACGCTTGTTGGGCAGTTGTTCATATTGTTGCGAAATACGCAAATTGTGTATAAAATTAATGTTGGCTTTTACTGGTAATTCTGCTTCTACATGGGTAATGGCCAAAGTTGCAGAATCAAATAAAAGGCGACCATTGAAAGCGAGATTTTTCTCGTTCTTGGATCGGAAATGTATGTCGTATTGTTTTCCGGTTGCTAATTTTGTACTGTCGGCCAAATAATAATCGTAATATGTATAGCCCAATGTAGAAAGCGGACTAATCATACTTTTGCCGAAAACAGAAATGGAATTGTTGTAAAAATTCAGCTCGGTTTCAAGCTCACCAACCAATTGTGCAAGGATTTTTTCACCCACTTCCGGCGATGAGAATATATCTTTTCGTAGCAGTTTTTTGTCATTTCCAAACAGCTGGTAGGTGTTTTCTGACATATACAGAGGTATCACCAGCGAGGTATCGGTTTGGTTGAGGGTTCCTTTTCTAAGTTGCTCGTATATTTTTTTGTTCAACGAACGTTGATTGATTTTACTCAACAACACCAGATTTTGTTCCTTGCTTTTGGCCTTGAATCCAGCCAATCGACTTACATCGTTTGCTTTTTTGGTCAGTCGTATTTTCTTAATCCATTCCAAAGCAGGATTGGAACCGGGCGTAATGAAAACTTCCTGCAACAAGGTATTGTCTTCATCCAATTCAACTTCAACACCTACTGCTTGGCCTTGTTTCAACTTGATTTCATGGTCTTTATAACCAATGGAGGTAAATACAAGCGTGGTTTCTGCACCCGAAGTGCTGATTTTGAAATAACCTTCTTCGTTGCTTTGCACACCAATTGAAGTATTTTTGAAAAAGATATTGACTGCAGCAATTGGACTTTTATCAGTACGATTCAGGATTTGCCCAACCGCCATTGTATCGTAAGCCAACACAGCATTTGACGCCAACAATAAAATTATCAGCAGAAAAGAGAAAATATGTTTGATAAATAAAGCTTTTATATTCAAAGTCTTGGTTTTGTTGTATGATACCTAGTGGAGGCGCGACTCAAAGTCGCACTTCCACTTACACCTATTTCTCTCGGTTCATTGGATGACAATCCAAAATTGTCTTTCTCAAAAAATGCATATCAATGTGCGTATATAACTCTGTGGTAGTGATGGATTCGTGTCCCAATAACTGCTGAATGGCGCGCAAATTGGCACCATTTTCGAGTAAATGCGTGGCAAATGAATGTCTAAAAGTGTGCGGACTAACAATTTTCTTTACTCCTGCCAAAGTTGCCAAATCTTTCACTATCGTAAAAATCATGGCCCTGGTAAGCGTTGCCCCCCTGCGATTCAAAAACAACCGGTCTTCATGTCCCTTCATGATTTTCAATTCGTTACGATCCAACTTCCAAAGCTCTATTTGCTTGTTAGATTGCGGCGAAAGTGGCACCAACCGTTGCTTGCTTCCTTTGCCTTCCACCAGCATATATCCTTCAGCAATATAAAGTTTGGATAGCTGCAAGCCTATCAATTCTGACACCCGCAACCCCGAACCGTAAAGCACTTCAATAATTGCCTTGTTGCGCTGCCCTTCTTTTTTGGACAAATCTATGGCTTTCACGATGTTGTCAATCTCTTCCAACGCCAACACTTCTGGCAACCGCAAACCAATTTTGGGACTTTCCAACAATTCAGTGGGGTCATTATCACGCAAGTTCTTGTAAATCAGAAAATGATAAAATGATTTTACGCTCGACAAAATCCGTGCCTGTGAACGTGGGTGTATGCCCAAAGTACTGATTTCAATTATAAAATCGCGCAAATGTTCGGTTTCGGCCGCCTCCAACAGAATGTGAGCATCCTGCAAATAGCCCAACAATTTATGCAAATCACTTTCGTAAGCCTCTATCGTATTGTTCGATAAGCCTTTTTCAAGTTTCAGGTACAAGTGGTATTCGTCGAGAATTGGAAGCATGATTTCAGTTGACAGTTAACAGTTGACAGTTGACAATTATCAGTTGACAGTTAACTCTTGGTATTAACTATCAACTATCAACTATCAATTATAAACTAACTACAAAGATATAAAAAGTAAATTGAATGCTAGAATGGATGCAATAAATCGAAGCTATTATTGAGATTTAGAAAGAAATACAAGCAAATGCACTTATCCCAACAAAAAGGATGGGTTTTCACCTTTGTACAAATTTATCTTCGTACTTTTGTACGCTAAAACAAAATTTGCTTAATTGTAATTTATTTACAATTAAGCAAAATATCTCATTTATTTTCCAATGCTCAAAAAAATAAAACCCTATATGATGCCCATTGCCATGACTTTGGGTGCCGTTTTTTATCCATTCTTCGGCGGATTGTCTTTTCTGACGCCCTACCTGATATTCGTAATGCTCTTTATGACCTATTGCAACTTGAAACTAACGGACATCCGTTTGTCAAAGTCGCATTTATGGCTCATTTCCATACAGATTTTCGGGAGTTTGGGCATTTTTTTGTTGATCAATCCGTTCAACAGCACCTTGGCGCAGGGCACAATGATATGCGTTTTGGCTTCCACAGGCACAGCAGCACCGGTAGTTACTGGTATGCTAAAAGGAAATGTGGCAAGCGTAACAGCCTATAGTCTAATAAGTAATATGGCAGTGGCAGTGGCTGCTCCAATTATATTTTCACTGATTGGCAGTTACAACAGCATGCCATTTCTGGAGTCTTTCGCGGCCATTGCACAACGTGTTTTCTTGTTGCTATTTGTTCCCATAGCGTTGGCTTTTTTATTGCGGAAAATCACGCCAACGGTTACTTCCAAAATTGGCTCTTATTCAGGTTTTGCATTTTACCTTTGGAGTTTGGCATTGTGCATAGTTACAGGGCGAACGGTAGAGTTTATTTTGAAACAAAACAGCGATAGTTATACCACTGAAATTCTCATAGCAGTTGGAGCAATGTTAATGGCTGTAAGCCAATTCTTGGTAGGTCGCCGCATCGGAAAACATTACGATGACACCGTGGCCGGCGGTCAAAGTCTGGGACAGAAAAACACCATTCTGGCCATCTGGATGGCACAAATATACCTCAATCCCATCGCCTCCATCGGCCCAGGCTCTTACGTACTTTGGCAAAACATGATCAATTCGTATCAGGTGTGGCTGAAGAGGAAGAGTTTATAGGTTATGAAATTGTATCAACTCAAATCCCACCAATTGATCTACTATCTTATTAAAAATAAGTGCTATTAAAAACATCACTTCAATAATCACAAACGCAAATTTATTAACAGCAAAGGTAAACTGAAAAATCTCAGTTTACCTTTGCTGTTTTTATATATTGATAATTTCGTTAGCAATTAATATCAATCAATGCAATAAATAATTTAATCAACTAAAAAACCAATCAAACAAAATCTCCACATTATTAAACATTTTATCTACATAACCCTTCAAACAAAATAGTAGTTTTGTATCATCATTATCACGGTTAATTGAAAATCTATCAAAAATGAAAAAACTACTTTTTTACTGCTCTCTGTTATTGGTATCTACACAATCGTGGGCACAGTCAGTAACTATTAACGAATCAGCTGGTTGGTTGGAATCTGCTTATGTGAAATGGACTCCAGTTTCGGGAGCTACTAGCTACAATGTGTATTACAGTGGCAATGGTATTGTTGACAAAAAGATTGACAATCAGTTGATACGCAGCTACGGAACTTATTATCGTGCTGATGTAATGGGACTTTCGGCTGGTACTTATACCTTAAAAGTGGCAGCTGTTAGTGCTGGTATTGAAGGTGTTGCAACGGCATCAAACAATATGACAGTATTGGCTCAAGACCGCAATGGTTTTGCTTTTGATGGCGGACGCATTCCTGGTGCCTACAAAGCTGATGGTACTCCAAAAGATGGTGCTGTAATTCTATATGTTTCAGAAAACACCAAAAATACGGTTTCGATGACGGTAACTGGAGCTACCGTAAATCCATGTGTGGGATTACAAACTATTCTGGACGGATTTAAGAAAGGAAAAGACAATCGACCATTGATTGTACGTTTGATAGGAAATGTGACCGACCTGACTTATATGTTGGATGGCGATATTTGTATTGAGAACAATAATAATGCACTGGGTTATATTACCCTAGAAGGTATTGGGGATGACGCAGTTGCGAATGGTTGGGGCATTCGCTTGAAAGGTGCAACAAACATAGAAGTGAGAAATATCGGTGCGATGAACTGCAACAGTACTGCCGGTGATGATTTTGGTTTGCAGTAGGACAATGACCACATTTGGGTGCATAATTGCGATATGTTTTATGGTGATGCAGGCAGTGATGCCGATCAGGTAAAAGGCGATGGTGCATTGGACAACAAAGGTTCAACCTATATTACATTTTCATACAATCACTTTTGGGACAATGGAAAAGCCAGTTTATTGGGCTTGAGTGAAGGAACAACAACTGGTTTGTACATTACCTATCACCACAACTGGTTCGACCATTCCGATTCTCGACACCCACGCGTAAGGTATTATTCTGCACATGTTTACAACAACTATTACGATGGAAATTCCAAATATGGTATTGGTTCTACTTTGGGTTCATCTGTTTTTGTGGAAGGCAACTATTTCCGGAATTGCAAACACCCGATGATGACTTCATTGCAAGGTACTGACGTGTGGGATGAAACTGCCCAAGTGAACAATGCCGGCACTATGGGGACTTTCTCTGGCGAAGATGGTGGAACGATTAAAGCATATAATAACACTTTCGATTACACAACTGCAAATTTGCGTTTTGTTGCTTATGGCGACCCAAATCCCATTTATAACATTGCGGGTAAAATTAGTTCTACAACTGATTTTGATGCTTATTTGGCAACAACAAGAGGGGAGCAAGTTCCAGCAACAGTACAATCGTTTGCCGGAAAGAATATCTACAACAACTTTGACACAGACGCAGCCTTGTACGTCAAAAACGTAGTGATAGATGCACCCACCGCCGCAAAGGAAAAAGCGGTGCAATATGCAGGGCGTATAAATGGTGGTGATTTGAAATTCACGTTTAATAATGTGGTGGATGATGCAGCATATTTAGTAAATGCGGCCATCAAAACGGCTCTTACCAATTATCAAACCGCATTGGTTGCTGTGCAGGGCGAAAGCGCAAATACGAGTAGCCAGACACTTACTTCAACTACCAACAATAACCAAACAGTGGCGACTGGAAATGCAATTACCCCTATCGTTTTTACTTGGGGTGGCGACGCAACCGATGCTACCGTGACTGGATTGCCAGCTTCAGGAATTACATTTGTAAAAGATGCAACAGCCAAAACAATCACGATTTCTGGAACTCCAACCACTACTCTCTCCTACTCCATTGCCACTACCGGAAGTGCTGGCACATCGGCAACAGGACTTGGAACCATCACAGTTACAAACAGTGGCACCAATCCGGGTGATATGGTGCAAAACTTTACTACTTCCGGCAAAACCAGCACTTTCTTTAGCATTACCGGAAATATGAATTCTACTGCAGGTAACGTATCCTACTCAGGTCTAACTTTAACCGCATGTTTAAAAATCGAGACTGCTACTTCTATCACATTTACTACTGCAAGTGCTTCTACTTTGACTTTGGTATTTGATGCCACATTTATCAAAGCAATAAAAGTAGATGGAGTGGCATATACCGCTGTGGCAGGTGTTGTAAAAGTGTCGCTTACTGCTGGCCTTCATACCATCACGAAAGGTGATACTGCAAATCTTTACTATATAAGTGTGGTCAATAACAGCTCAACTTCTGTAGAAAATGTTGCAGCCTCCAAACTGAGCTTGTATCCCAATCCGGTAAAAAACTGCTTGTCCATATCCTCAAAAGATGCGATACAAAAGATTGATATTTACAACTTAACAGGCATTTTAGTAAAGCATATTGAGAATAAATTTAAAACCATTGATGTAAGCAATTTGAGTAATGGTAGTTATTTTGTAAAAGTATATACAGTACAAGGTATTGTTACAGAGAAGATAATTAAAGAATAATTAAACACGAATCGAAACCATCCGTCACATACAGCTGTTATATAGATGATTATATTGAAATCATCAGGGTTATATGAAATGAGTACTAACTATTTTTAATGCACGAAAGACGCACGTTTTTCAATTTATCCACCATTTAATACCAATTTTTACACATACATAAAAAAACAAATCTCTACTTTTGTTCCGAGAAAATTATTCTACAAATTATCTAATACATGAAAAAACAATGAAAGAAGCAAAACAACAAAGAAAGCTGTTTTTGTATCGTCTGGTAATCTCAATCTTCACGGTGTTTTTATCTTTTGGTGCTTTGAGCGCTCAAGATAAAACAGTTTCGGGAGTAGTTAAAGATGTAACTGGCGAAACAATAATTGGCGCTTCAGTAATGGTGAAAGGTACTAAAGTAGCTACCATTACCAATATTGATGGTGCATACAAATTAAACGTTCCTGCCAAAGGAAAAACATTGTTGATTTCCTACGTGGGAATGGAAAAACAAGAAGTTGCCATTACAGGAAATGTGGTAAATGTCACCCTGAAAAACGATGACAAAACACTGGACGAAGTGGTTGTAATAGGTTATGGAACAGTTCGAAAAAAAGATTTAACGGGAACAGTCGGATCAGTAAGCGGTGATGTATTGAGAAATACACCTGTGACTTCTGCAGCCGAGGCCATAACTGGTCGTATTGCCGGGGTTCAGGTTACAACAACAGAAGGGTCGCCGGATGCTGAAATTAAAATCCGTGTTCGTGGTGGTGGTTCCATTTCGCAAGATAACTCGCCACTTTATATTGTAGATGGATTCCCTGTAAATAGCATTAGTGATATTGCCCCATCGGATATCCAAACCATTGATGTAATGAAAGATGCATCAACTACAGCTATTTATGGCGCACGTGGTGCCAATGGTGTAATTCAAATTACAACAAAAAGTGGAAAAGAAGGTAAGATTTCGGTTAGCTTGAATTCCTATTTTGGAGTGAAGAAAGTTACCAAATTACTGGATGTACTTTCGCCTTATGAATACGTAATGTACCAATATGAACTTGACCCGGGAAGTAGCACAACATTCAACAATTATTATGGTGTATATAATGATTTGGACATATACAAATCGATAAAAGGCACCAACTGGCAAAAAGAAATGTTTGGACGCAATGCTGTACAAAAAAACTACAACCTGAGCGTTAATGGTGGAAGTAAAGCCACTCGTTTTAGTCTGGGTCTTACTCGTAGCGACGAAGAAAGTATTATGTTAGGTTCGGGTTACGAACGCAATAACATAAACTTCAAACTGAATACTGAAATCAGCAAAAACTTCAGCCTCGATTTCAATACACGTTTGGCATATACCATCATTGATGGCGCCGGCGTTTCGTCAGGTTCAGGTGCTACCACCCGTTTGCGCAATGCCGTGAAATACGCTCCAACCAAAGGTTTGCGTGAATTTAGCTCAGCGTTGGATGACGACGAGAGCACAAATAATCCCGAATCGGCAAGTTTGCTTTACAATCCAATTCAATCTACAAATGATGAATACAAAAAAGAAATACGGTTTGTAAATTCTTACAGTGCCGCATTAAACTGGGACTTAGCAAAAGGACTACGTTTTAGGAGTGAGTGGGGTTACGATTTCATCACCAACCGGACAGATAATGTATGGGGACCAGCTACTTCGAATGCCAAAAACTATGCAGGTCAACCTATTGGATTGATTTACAATGCTTCGGGTTATACCTGGAGAAATGCAAATACCCTTTCGTACAACAAAAAGAATTTTATTCAAGGGCATAATTTGAACCTTATGATAGGTGAAGAATCTACTTCATCATTTCTAAAATCAACAACATTAGAATCGCGATTTTTCCCTGCGGACATGACTGCCCAAAATGTATTGGCAATGATGACTTTGAGCAATTATCCACAGAAAGACATTTCAAAAATAGGAGCTGCAAACAATATGCTTTCATTTTTTGGTCGTGCAAATTACAGCATAGAAGATAAGTATTTAATGACCTTTACTTTACGTTCCGATGGTTCCAGTAAATTTGCTGCCGGAAATCGATGGGGTTACTTTCCTTCGGCAGCAGTTGCATGGCGCATCACGGAAGAAGATTTCATGAAATCAGAAACTGATTGGTTGTCGAACATGAAATTACGTGGGAGTATTGGTACGGCAGGAAATAACCGTATTTCTGACGGACTTTGGAAACAATCATTTTCAACTACCGGAGATAAAGCCTATTATACCGGGGAAACCGAGGACAGTTATTTGATTTCAAGCTCTACGCTATATAATCCAAAGTTGAAATGGGAAACAACCTTTACTCGCAACGTGGGACTAGATTATGGATTTTTCAAAAATAGAATCAATGGCGCAGTTGAGTTGTATTGGAACTCTACCACAGACTTGCTACTTCAAGCACCACTGGCTACAGGTTCAGGTTATAGTTTTCAATATCAGAATCTTGGAGAAACTTCCAACAAAGGAGTTGAATTTAATATTGACGCAGTATTGATAGAGAAAAAGGATTTTTCATTGACCGCTAGCTTCAACATTGGATTTAATAAAAACAGGGTTGAGAAATTCCAAAATGGAGATGTAAACTTCAAAACTTACAGTTCGGGCTGGAACGGAACTGCAGCTCCAACCGACGACTACATTGTTCGCCAAGGCGAGCCGCTTGGACAAATGTATGGTTATGAAACCGATGGCATGTATTCGTTTGATGATTTTACTTTCGATACCACCACCAAGAAATGGAAAATTGCTGCTGGTGTTCCTGACAACAGTGCCATTACTTCGGCGGGTAACTATTTTGGCCCAGGTGCATTAAAATTCAAGGACATTAGTGGCCCTGATGGAATTCCAGACGGAAAAATTGACGAAAACGACAAAACCGTGATTGGAAATGCCAACCCAATTCACACCGGTGGTTTCAATATTACAGCCAAATTAAAAGGTTTTGATTTCTCTTCATTCTTTAATTGGTCGTATGGAAATAAAGTTTACAATGCCAACAAGATTGATAATTCGGCCTATTTATTGACCCGTAAATATCAAAACTTGTCTTCTGAAATGAGTCTGGCCAATCGTTTCACCACCATTGATCCTGCAACCGGCAATAATATTTACAATGGTACGAATGCCAATCCGGAATTATTAAAACAAATCAATGCAAATGCAACTATCTGGCATCCTATCATGACCACTACTCCATTGCACTCTTGGGCGATAGAAGATGGTTCGTTTTTGAGAATAAACAATGTAACATTGGGATATTCAATACCAACTAAAACGATGAAAAAACTAGGTATGACTTCTTTACGTGTCTACGTAACGGCGTATAATTTGTACACATTTACAAAATATAGCGGTTTCGACCCCGAAGTGGACACCCGCAGAAGTACACCTTTAACACCAGGAGTTGATTACTCAGCATATCCAAAAAGCATTTCAATGGTAGGTGGTTTTAATATAACGTTTTAATATACAGCAACATGAAAAAAATAATATATATAGTATTCCTCACACTCGGAATGACTTTAAGTTCATGCACCGATTTTCTTGAGACCTCATCACCATCTGAATTTACCAATGATGTGGTTTTCTCAACCATTACTTATTCAGATTATGCGGTGACAGGTATTTACAACCTAATGTTGCAAGACCACACCTATTCAGCCAGATTATCGTTGAATTTTGCCACCAATTCCGACATAGAAATTGTAGGGGCAACGGCCAGTGATTACAATGCAAACTCTAACCGTGGTGTTTCAAATTATTATGGTAAATCAGACAATGTTTACTTCAGCAACACCTGGACCTACTTGTACCGTATGATTGAACGTGCCAATATTTGCATCGAAGGCATTAAGGCAAGTCCGATTATGTTGGGTACAGATGAAGCGGCCAAGACCAAAATGAAAGGATTGTTGGGTGAAGCCATTACCCTTCGGTCATTGGCTTATTATGAGTTGGTGAAAAACTGGGGTGATGTTCCGTTCAAAACAGAACCTACACAATTTGACCTTAGCAATGTCTATTTACCACCTACCGACCGCGATAGCATTTACGATCATATCATTTCTGATTTGCAGGAAGTACAAGAATATGTGCCCTGGATTGGAATTGGAACTTCAACATCAGTTGAGCGCGTAACCAAAGGATTTGTGAAGGGATTATTGGCACGAGTAGCATTATCAAGAGGTGGTTATTCTATTCGAAACAAAGCCGGATTCCCTACCGAACGTGGCAGTAACTGGGAAAAGTATTACGAAATTGCGGATAAAGCTTGTGCAGAAGTGATGTCATCGGGCAAGCACAAACTGAATCCGAGTTTTGTAAACATCTTCAAAAACCAGTGTGCGCTAACCGACGATGGAACTTACCGCGAAGATATGTTTGAAGTTGCATTCGGGTTGTCGCAAAATGGTGAAATTGGCTATTCTATTGGTATCCGTTTTTATGCCAATGGCAAATATGGATATGGAAACAATGCCAATGTGGTAAACACTACCGCCTATTATTTCTATTCATTTGATCAAACAGATATTCGTAAAGATGTGACCGTTGCCAACTATGTTTACAGCAATAGTTCTGCCGAAACAAAAGAAATTATTCAAACCGCACCCTTGTCATACAATATTGGAAAATGGGACCAACGGTGGATGAGTCCGGCATGGTTAGCGCTCAACAAAGCCGCTGCAGGAAAATTCGGGTATGGTGTAAATTGGTGCTTGATGCGCTATTCTGACATATTGTTAATGTATGCCGAAACCCAAAACGCGTTGCACAATGGTCCAACCAACGAAGCCAAAGAGGCATTGAAAGCAGTGCGTTCGCGAGCATTTGATGTAACCCGCCAATCAGAAAAAGTAACAGCTTATGTAGATGCATTGACAGATGAAACTTCATTCTTCAACGCTATTGTGAACGAAAGAGCTTGGGAGTTTGGCGGTGAAGCCATTCGTAAATATGACCTAATTCGTTGGAATTTATTGACCACAAAAATCGAAGACCAAAGGGTTGCATTTAAGAAAATGTTGAATGGCGAACCAGTTCAGATAATGGATAAAACCTATGCCAGTATGCCAAAATATCTCTTTTATAAATACAATACAGACAATGAGATACTGGATAGAACCGATATGAATTACTATATTGACTTAGGTGTAGACGATATAGCCGGATATACAAAGATTACGTGGTTATCGGGATTGAGCGATGCCACCAAATTAGATTTGAATAACCGTATTGATGTGTTCAGTAGCGGATTAAATCAGAATGGGGTAACAAACCGTCATTTATATCCAATTTCGAGCACGGTCATCAGTGAATCGCAAAATAAACTTATCAACTCATATAATTTCTAATACAATAAAACCATGAAAGTAAAAAAATTATATAAGCCAATCATCGGAGCACTTTTCACGGCAATTATTGTGCTTGGAATGACTTCCTGCAACGATTTTGATTTTCCGACAGACATGAGTTATTCGCGCATGTTTCGTCCAGTGGCTATTTCTACAGACTCGGTAACTGCCACTACTGCCATTGTTAAATGGAATGCCATGGCGGGAGTTGATCATTATGTGGTAGAAATAAGCAGAGACAGTCTAGAGTTCGGTACGATTGTAAACCGGGTAGAAGTTCCTGCAACCTTCAATGCATTAAAGTTGACTAATTTGAATGGCGACACACAACATTCGGCACGGGTTATGTGTGTCAGTGGAACGGATGTTGCTGATTCAAAATGGATCAATGTGGCCTTCAAAACCAAGGCAGAACAGATTATGCTAGCAGTTGGTGCAGCAGATAAAACATCCACATCGGCTACTGTAAAATGGATTGCTGGAAGTACTGTCACCCATTTAACGGTGGAGCAAGTTGGTGGAGCAACTAGCAGAGTGGAACTTACGGCACCTGAAATGGCTGCTGGAGTCAAACTTATTGAAAGTCTGATTGCCAACACCACTTATAAAGTCAACATTTACAATACGGATGCAAACTTACGTGGATCTGTAACTTTCCGTACTTACGAGGAAGTCCCATCAATAGGACAAGTAATTTACATGCAAGTGGGTGATTCTATCAATCTCAGATTGGCTGAAGCAACCTCAAATGCCGTGACTCTTGTATTTCAACAAGGCTCTTATTATCAAAGAGATACCCCATTATTATTAAAAGATGGTATGAGCGTGGTGTTCTACGGACTTCCGGGGGCAAATCTTGCTACCATCTCATTAAATTCGATTACGTTAGCTGCTAATCATGGAACGTTACGATTTGAGAACATGAATATAACAGGAAAATTCAACTTGGTGGATGGAACGTTGGCAACAACTCAGCGGGATTATTTTATCAACCAAGGACTGATTACCAATGTGAGCAGTTTGGAATTCAAGAATTGCACGATTCATAATTTCAACAGAAACCTTGTGAGATTGAAAGATGCAGGCGATTTTAAAACCATCAGCAATCTAATTATTTCTGGATGTATCTTGTCAGATCAGGGCACTGGAGGCTATCCTTTAATTGGCAATACCATTGCTAATGGACTAATTGACAACATTACAATTTCTGGAAGTACGTTCTACAATATGTCTCACAATTTCATTCAACAAGGTTTAGTGAATTCAACTTCACTTACGATTAGTGATTGTACATTTAACAACATTGTTGGGCCAGCGAGATACTTTATAGACTGTACTGCAACTTTTGGCCCTACGGGTGCTTTTTCCATTACAAATTGTATTTTTGGAAAAACCTATGATGTGTTGGGCAAAGGAATCCGTTCCAGTAAAATCCCTAACATTGTTAATTCTTACAAAACTTCTGACTGGGTTACAGCTTCAAATCCAATATCTGGGTTAACGGATTATTCTGGTGCAAGCACTGCATTGTTCGCAAATCCGAGCACGGGTGATTTTACCATCAAAGACAGCAACTTTAGCGGACATTTGACCGCTGGTGATCCTCGTTGGAGACAATAAATAATCTGAAGTAAGAATAGAAGCCGTCATTGAATAATCAGTGACGGCTTTTTTAGTTGATTTAATTTACAATAACACATAAAACATAGACTACTAAAGCATTAGAATAAAAATTAGAAATTTACAGAAAACTAAATTATGCACCTATTTTATCAATTTGTGACCACTCCATATTCATCAATGCTGTATTTTTGCCACGAATTCTAACACTCAAAAATCAAAATTCATGAAAAAACAACTTTTACTTCTAATCGCTTTGTGCCTCACATTGGTATTCCATGTAGGAGCAACGCAAATTCATGTAACCAATGTAACAGATTTTGGTACGGCATGGACCAACTATTTAGCGGGAGATACAATTGCCTTAGCGTCTGGCAGTTATGCTACAGGTTCTAAAACAATTACAAAAAGCGTCACGATTATGGCTGAACCAACAGCAGCTACAAAACCAATTCTGTTTCAGACAGTTTTTGTTTATAGTACCACCGGTTGTAGTCTTACGCTTGATGGAATTGAAGCCTATTATGATGTTGAAGGCGTAACTACACCCACAACATCAAGATACTTTATTACTTCCACGGCAGCCGCAATTACAATTCCAGCGCTAACGTTAAAGAACTGTTCAATTCATGGTTATGGTAGAACTTTATTGCGTTCGGATGGTGGAACCGTTACATCAATTACCAATTTGAATGTTAGCAATTCAATCATCTATGATATGGGGCGAGAAAATCCTAGTTATAGTCTTTTTGCCCTTAAAACAGCCAAAGTATCAAATGCAACATTTACCAATTCAACCATTTACAATTGTGCGAATGGATTTTGGTATTCAGAAATCATAGCAACTCCAATTGTTTTTTCAATGGAAAAATGTTGTTTGATTAAAAACACTTCTACGACAAAAGGAATTCCAACGGTTACTACAAGTAAAAAACTTTTCAATGCCAATGCCAATCCAAGTTCGAGTTATACATTTAAAGACTGTATCATTTCAGATTCGAACGATGGAACTGTCACCAATCTGACTTTGCAACTGAATAGTAATAATTCTACAATTATTGGAAATATAAATAACACCATATTGGCCAATAACTTTTTTTCAACCAAGATAACAGGCACATTGACCACCAACAGCGAAGTTGCCACCACTGCTTTTAGCTATGATTGGGCTACTCTTAAAATAAACACAACTCCGACAACCATTACCGGCATTGGTGATCCGCGCTGGTCATTGAATCCTGTGGTGGCTGTTCCCACAACATTGTCAACCTCAGTTTCACCTTTAGGAGCTGGAACAATAACTGTTGCACCAAACTCACCAACTTACAATGTAGGTGATCAAATTACTTTGACACAAACCCGTAATTTTGGCTACGAATTTAAAGAATGGCAGGATGGTTCAGGAACCGTGCTTTCCTCAAATGCAACTTACGTTTTCAATATCCAAGCAAATACAACCGTGAAAGCGGTGTACAATACATTAACCACTTATAATTACACGGTTACAAAAGCGGGTAGTCAATGGGGAAATGTATTACTGAATCCAGCTCCAACCAATGGAAAATATGAAGCGGGTACCACTGTCACCATGTCTATAGTACTCAATGCTGTAACTAATTTTAGTTACTGGGAGGATAACAGCACCACCACTAGCCGTGTAATTAGCGTGGATGCCGATAAATCGTTTACTGCCACTTTCGACGAAATTCCTTTTATTGTTGGGTGGAATTTCCTTGAACAAACTGTAAGAACGGCTCGCCCCGGCGATTTCTATTCTGAATTAGCCAATACAGGTATGATTTCACTATACGAACCTGCCGGTACTGGTGTAAACTGGTTGGCAAGTTTGGGAAGTTTTTCTCCAAGCTATCCTTGCGTTCGTATTTGGACGGCTGCTGCGAGTTTTGCTTCAACGCGTCGGTACTTCCAAGCTTCATTTGCTACCACAGGGTATAATAGTATTCAGGTAAAATCCTTGGTGGGTGGTAATTATCAATGTTACTCAGTACAAAAAATGCAGTATTCGTTGGATGGAACCATTTTTACCGATTTGAATTCTGCTGATATTACATCTGTTTATAATTCCGGCTGGAAAGATTTGAATGCAACATTACCAGTAGATGCCGAAGGTCAAACCAAAGTGTATATCCGTTGGATTGCGGATGTAACGAGTCCAATATTGGGCACAGCTGCCGACAATGATGGAATGGCTTTGACCAACATCTATGTATTTGCCGACAAAACAGTAGTAAATGATGTAACAGCGCCCACTTTAATTTCGTCGGTTCCGGTAGAAGGGTCAACCAATGCTTCTGCCAATGGTTCGATAGTTTTGACTTTTGACGAAAAAATGAAAGCAGGAACAGGAAACTGTACTTTGGGGTCAACCACTTTAGCGTCTTCATTTGGTTCTAAAACGGTAACATTCCCATACACCAAATTGGCTTATAATACCGATTTCACGTTCACTGTTCCTGCAGGAGCTTTGACAGATATGTCGGGAAATCCTTACTCGGGCATTACGTTGAATTTCAAAACCATGAATCGTCCACAACCCATTGCCAAAGTATTTGATGCAATTGTGGCGTCTGATGGCACTGGAAACTACACAACCCTGCAAGCAGCCATCACAGCTGCACCAGACAACAGCAGTTTGGCTTACCTGATTTTTGTGAAGAATGGAAACTATACCGGACACGTGGAAATACCTGCATCAAAACCAAATATCCACTTGATTGGTCAGTCGAGAGACAGTGTAATTGTTTCGGACAACAGACTTTGCGGGGATGATGGAAATGGCACACAAGTGTATCATGTTAGTTTGGGTGCTACGGTGGTGGTGAATGCTGCCAATTGCTACTTCGAAAACATAACTTTTCAAAACAGCGTTGGTTATTTGAATCAAACCGGACCACAAGCGTTGGCCATGTATTCCAACAATGATAAAATTGCTTTCAAAAACTGCACGTTGCGTAGTTATCAGGACACTTACCTTACTTCGACCCGCAATGCAGCCGACCGTCATTACTTGCTCAATTGTAGAGTAGAAGGTGCTGTGGACTTTATTTATGGCGGTGGAGATGTATTCTTTGATGCTTGTACAGTTTTCTGCACACGATTATCAGGAGGTTATATTGTGGCACCAAGTCATTCTGTGGCCACCCAATGGGGATATGTTTTCAGCAATTGTACCCTTGATGGAAACAATGGAGTAGTTACTTATCTGGGGCGTCCATGGCAAGGTGCACCTAAAACTTCATTCTTCAATACCACTGCCAAAATTGGTATTTATCCCGGAGGTTGGTATTATAAAATGGGTGCCATACCAGCTATTTTTGCCGACTACAACACCATGGATGCTGCAGGAAGTCAACTGGATTTGAGCCAACGCATTTCTAACTACGAATATGATGTAAAGGATGCAAATGGAGTGGTTACAAGCACGGTTACAGGCGTGGCCAAGAAATCATTTACCGACAATGAAGCTGCACAATACACGCTGGACAATGTAATAAAAGGAACCGACAATTGGGATCCTCGCATCTTGACCGAATCAACAGATGTTCCTGCTAATGTGGTCAATACAGCAGGCACCTTGACTTGGAATGCTACCAATTATGCTATTTGTTATTTAGTAATGCGTAATAACAAAATGGTGGGAATGACTTCCAGCCTAACTTACACAGACGGTGGATATGATGCAAATGCACAATACTCAGTAGTGGCAGTGGCTGAGTCGGGAGCATTGAGTCAGAAAACCGTTGCTACCAATTCAAGCAATCCAACCGATGTGAAGAATTCAGCTGCTACCAAAGTAATTGCTTACGGAGAAAATAATGTACTTTATCTATCCAATTTGCCGGCACAAGCCAAAGTAGAAGTATATTCTTTCAGTGGTAAATTACTTTTATCCCAACAAGCAAAAAGCTCAAAAGCTACTTTCCCAATGTTGGAAAACAATGCCATTGTTCGAGTTATTTCTGATAAAGAAAGTGTAGTTCTGAAGGTTACAAGAAAATAGTTGTTTAGTGAAAGTTGATTTTAAATAAGCTCCCGAGATTGTTTCGGGAGCTTATTTTTCAATAAAAAGTATTTCAAAGCTAATTTAGGACAAGACACAACTGGTCACCAATAATGGAGCATTGTTTCTGAGCTTTGTAGCACATTTTGGGATTTTGTTGTTTTTATCAGGCTCCTTCCAGGGTCGAATGAGAATCTAGAACCTACATTTTAATTAGAAATATAAAATAAAAGCACAATTCATTCTACTCGGCCATAAATACCAATATCTTTATCATAAATACCAATTTGTCTACCTTCTTCTAAATAATATACTGTATTTTTGAAGCTGAAAACCAACCGCATTAAATCTACAGTAATGAAACAAATCCTCTCGCTGTTTTGGATAGTAATATTCACTGTGGAGGCTGCAGCGCAACAAGTAATTCCGCTTTGGGAACAAGGCAAAATGCCCAACAGCAAGCACCTCGTGATGAAAGACAGCATTGCCAACGAACGACAGTTTGTGGTGGCCAATCCAAACATTGAAGTATACACACCTTCGAAGGAAGAAAACCGTGGTTTCGCCGTTCTGGTTATTCCAGGTGGAGGATACGCACGGTTGGCACACGTGGTAAGTGGCTCCCAAATTGCCAAATACTTCAACAGCATTGGTGCAACGGCTTTCGTATTGAAATACCGTTTGCCGGTTAGTCCTGATTTGAAACAGCGCGAAATTGGACCGCTGCAAGATGCACAACGCGCGATGAAAATAATGCGTTCGCTTGCGTCTAAATATGGTTATGCTGCGAATAAAATTGGCGTTTTTGGAACTTCTGCCGGTGGACATTTGGCTGCTTCATTGGGAGTATTGACGGATGATTTTACCGAAGTGAATGATTCGATTTACAAATACGCATTCCGACCAGATTTTATGATGTTGCTTTCGCCCGTTATCACGCTTGCCGACCCATACGCACACAAGGGCTCGCGCGAAAACTTGTTGGGAAAAGATGCATCCGAAGAACTGATTCAACGCTTTTCTGCCCAATTGCATGTTACCGTTAAAACACCACCCACCCTACTTTTTCATGCCAATGATGATAAAAGCGTTCCATCGCTCAACAGTATTTTCTTTTACACGGCATTGAGAGAAAAAGGCGTGGAAGCTTCATTGCATATTTTTCCGCATGGTGGTCATGCTATAAACTTGAATACGAGTCCGGGTTCTACGTCAATGTGGATGCCAATTTTGGACGCGTGGCTGAAGGAAAACGGGATATAGTTCATAGTTGATAGTTAATATACACAAATACTCAAACATAAGTAGTTGGAATTATTTATTGATATATTTGTAATTTAATAAGATGGTCATTTACTACGTCTTACTAATTATTAATTGTTCATTATTCATTATTAATTACTTATAAGACATATAAGACATACAAAAATAACCAATACACATGAAAACACGATTACAATTCATTTTTCTTTCTATCATTTGCCTTCTAGTTTCCACTTCAATGGCTGCTCAATTACCTGCCTTTCCGGGAGCCGAAGGTTTTGGGCGTTATACTACTGGTGGTCGTGGTGGAACTGTGTATTTTGTAACGAATACCACAGATGTAAATTCCGGAAATTCAACTACCCACGAAGGTTCTTTGCGCTGGTGTCTAGGTCAAACGGCAAGTCCCAAAACCATTCTTTTCAAAGTCGGTGGAACAATCATGCTCACTTCCAATCTTTCTATTTCGAAAGGAAATGTTAGTATTCTGGGACAATCAGCACCTGGTGATGGCATTTGCGTGGGCGGTTTTCCCATTAGTATTTCTGCAAATAATGTCATTATCCGTTACCTTCGTTTCCGAATGGGGCAGGAATATATCACTAGTGCCGATGGCGCCGATGTGCTTGGTTCGCGAGGTTATGCCAACATTATTGTAGACCATTGTTCAATGAGCTGGAGCACCGACGAATGTGTTTCTATCTATGGAAACGAAAATACCACTTTGCAATGGTGCATTATTGCTGAAAGTTTGCGGTTGGCAAAACACTCGAAAGGACCACACGGCTACGGTGGTATTTGGGGAGGTAAGAATGCCACTTTCCACCACAACCTGATGGCCAACAATGACAGTCGCACGCCACGTTTTGGCCCTGCCACCAATACGCAAGGTGTGGACACCACCGACATGCGCAACAATGTGATTTATAACTGGGGCGGCGTAGGATGTTATGGCGGCGAAGCCATGAAAATAAACATTGTGAATAACTATTACAAACCCGGCCCAGCTACTACAACCGGTACTAACCGTTCCCGCGTTTGTGCTTTGGACAAGAAAACTGCACTGCCCACCACCGACGGCTTTTATCCAATCAACGAGGTTTGGGGAAAGTACTTTATTGATGGAAACTATGTGGATGGTTCTACTAGTTCAGCAGCAGACAAAACCATTTGTGCCAATGCCACAGCTGATAACTGGACCTATGGCGTTTATAACCAGATGGCGGCGACTTATGTAATTTCAGCAACCGAAAAAGCGGCAATGAAAGCATCAAGTCCTTTTCCTACAGGAACAATTACAACCCATTCGGCACCGATGGCATACGAAAAAGTGCTGGCGTATGGAGGTTGCAGTTTGCATCGCGATGCGCACGACGCACGTATCATAAACGAAACCGCAACAGGAACGGCTGCCTTCAAAGGACTTTCGCAGTATAATGGATTGGGAACAGTTACTTATCCAGCTGGAACGGTTATTGGCATCGAAACTCTCACAGTGAGCACCACCATTAACTGGAAAAGTACATCCTATCCCAAGTGGGGAATTATAGATTCGGAATTGGACCTTAAACCCGCCAATGCCGCTGCCGATTGGACACCTTGGCCTACACTGACAAGCGCGACTGCAGCAACTGACACCGATTCCGACGGAATGCCTGACAGTTGGGAAACTGCCAATGGATTGAATCTGAATAGCAATGCCGATGCTCAACTCACCACCGTCGACGGAGTATATCCGAATATCGAAGTGTATCTGAACAGTATCGTTGCCAATATTACTGCCAATCAAAATAAAGATGGAATAACGGCTGCAGCATTTCCCATATTGGAAACGAGCGGTTTGAAAATAAGCTTCATTGATTCGGTGGGAAATATAAAAGCGAGTGCCGATGAAGAAATAAAAGTGTTGAAAATCTACACGAGCAATGGAAAACTCATCCTGACTTCCAATAAAACCACTGTTTCCATTCAACCTTTTACTTCAGGGATGTATCTTGTTACGGCATTACTTACTTCAGGTAAAAAGATGTCGGCAAAAATTATCAAACCCTGAAGTGTTGACTTTAAAGTTTAGCAAAACAATCAATTTATTTATTTGTTATTTAATAAACACTTGTTTCAAAAAAAAAAGATTTCCTTACTCTCAAAAAGTCCACATTATTAGTCAATTTCTCCAACCTCATTTTATATCTAGGTCTTATTTTTGTGCAATAAATCAAATACAAAAATAAATTATAAAACTACTGCCATGAAAACAAAAATTACTCTAATCGCAAGTTTATTACTTGTTTTGTCATTCCAATCAAAAGCACAGGACGTCGTCAATTTGACAACTACTGATAACATAGTAACAGTGTTATCAGCTCAAACAGGTTCAAATATTGTTTTGGTAGTTCCATCTGGGTACACCAATCCACAAGGAATCAATTCAATTGATTTATCATTAATGCCTATATCAATCACAAAACTCACATTGAAAGGCGATGGAACAAAACCGACATTTAAAATTAAAACTTTACTTATACCTGCTTCGCTATCATCATCAATAAAATTTCAAGATTTGAATATCATTGGTGGGGATGAAACAGCACCAGCAAGTAATTATGTTTTGAACAATCCAGCTGCCAATGCTATCCCTGTTGTGGATACAGTGGCCTTTAATAATTGCAACATAGCAAATTGCCGTGGAATTGTTAGGCTTCAAACATCTGGAACAACCTATAAAAATATCGTAATCAATAATTGTATAATGAGCAATATTGTAGATTATGGTCTGGTAACTACTGCTGCAGGCAGTGTTATTACAAATTTGACTATTTCAAAATCAACCATATATGGAATGCCAAGTACTGTTCTTAACGTAGCAGCTGGTACTGCTCTTAGCACTTTAACGATATCGGATTGTACATTTGATAATATGGTAAACACCGCAGGTAAGTACTTAATTGATTTAGGAGCATCAAATACAACAACCGTTTTGAATATTTCAAATACAATTGTTGGCAAAAATCTTAATTTGGCTACTACTGGCGCAAAAGGTATTCGTGGTGGCACAGGGTTCACTTATACTGTAAGCAACTCATATACAACTTCTGACTGGGTAACAACTGGTAATGCTTTAGTTGGTTTTACGGCCTATGCAAACCCTTCAACTTCTCTATTTAAAACGCCTACCGTTTACAATTCTACTGCTCCACAAACTACAACTGTAGGAGATTACAAAATAATAGACACTAACTTCGCTGCGAAAAATAGTGCTGGTGATCCTCGTTGGTATTTTGATGCTGTTACAGCATTAAATGATCCAAAAACATCAAACATATCTATCACTTGTTCAGACGGGACTTTGAATTTATCCGAAATGACCAACGTCAAACTGTTTAGCTTGTCTGGTCAATTGGTGAGAACTGCTGAGTTGACCAATTCAGTTTTGCTTTCTGATTTATCAAAAGGGATTTACATTGCTAAAGCGGGTACTGAGTGTAAAGGATTTAGTATTCAGAAATTTATCATCAAATAAATCAACACTTTATATTAAAAGTACCTGTTTTAAAAATGAATTTTAAAACAGGTGCTTCATTTTGTAATCAATAGTACCCTCAATAAAAGAGATTAATTTTCAAATTATCCACCTTTAAAATCAATTATTCCAACCCGGTTGCTGTCTTACTTCTTACTTTTGCTTTTGAATTTCAAAACTAATTTTAAATCAAAAAAACACATTATCATTATGAAAACAAAAACTTTACTTCTTTCAGTCTTATTATTGATTGCTTCCTTTGTGGCAAAAGGAACTGAATATGTAGTGTTTACATCTGCCGACTTATTGGCCAAAGTGACAGGTGCCGTCGATGGCGACGTGATTGTTTTAGGTCAGAGTGATTCAATCTTGACACAAACTGCTCTTGCTGTTACAAAACGTATTACAGTAAAAGCTGCTTCTGGATTGGCTTCGAAACCTCAAATTAAAGTTGGGTTTGTTTTGAAAGATTTAAGTTCAATAAGGGTAGAAGGCATCAAATTCTTTTACGATAAACCTGCAACTCCTCAAGTAAACACGGACAGTAAATACGCTATTACAGCCGTATTGGTTTCAAGTATTGATTCTATAAAAATAATCAACTGCGAGGCAATGAATTTTGGCCGTGGCTTGATTCGTGCTGATCAAACTGCACCTGCAATTGCCACTATTAAAGAAATTGTGATTGATAATTGCATCATTAGTAACACTAGCTCTTTTAGTAGTTCTTATGCAACTATTGGCTTGAAAACGGCAAAGGTTTCTAAAATTTCGATTACGAATACTACCTTTCTAAGTGGACTTTCGGGAGTAATTTATTCTGAAGAAAATGCTACTCCATTAACTTTCGTGATGGATCATGTAACCATATTCAATTGTGGTAAAGCCGGAAACAAAAATATTGTCAACTTTAAATCACCTGTAGGATCAACATTTGCTGTTACAAACAGCATCATTTATTACTCTGGTTTGAAGGCTGAAACTGCAGCTACAGATACATTATTGGTGAAAGCCATTGATTTTTCAGCGTCTTTGGGTGGAGCTGGTTCACTTACATTGAACAATTCAATCATTTGTCCAAATCAATTTTTGGCAAAAAAGAATCCACTGATTGCTCCTGCAAGTACTTCAACTTCATGGGCAACTTACAATTTGGTAACGGTTGATTCGCTGTCGATGGATGCAAATTATAAAGTAACATCGTATCCAACTCAACTCAATACCATTGGTGACCCACGTGGTTACAAAACAGGTACAGGAGTAAATAGTGCAAAAAGTGCTTCGTTGAATATTACTGTTATTGGCAAAGAAATTATTCTTTCTGAAACTGCTAACATCAACATTTTCGGTGTTACCGGACAACAAGTAAAATCTATTCAAAACGCCAATTCAATTTCAACAAACAACTTGCCAAAAGGCATTTATATCGTAAAAGCTGGTACAGTAAACAAAGGCTATAAGATTCAGAAAATTACTATTAAATAAAAATCTTTATTTGCACACTAAAAAAAGCCTGACCATGATTTAATTCATTGGTCAGGCTTTTTTTATGGTCGTTTATTCAACGTCGTTACTGAATTTGTTCGCTGCATTTCTCCTTGTATTCCCGAGGGCTCATGCCAAACTTCTGCTTGAAGCAGCGACTAAAATACCTCGGATCATTGATGCCCACCATGTAGGTGATTTCGCTAAAGTTATACTCGCCGGTTTCTATCAATTGCGCAGCACGTTGTATACGCACTTCTTTTAAAAATTCCACTGGTGCCAAACCGGTTAGACTCTTTAGTTTCTTGAAAAATGCTGATCGACTAAAGCCAATGTTGGAGGCAATTTCATCAATGGTGAGTTCGGAGTTGTCGATGTTGTCCTCAATTAATTTCATGATTCGCTGAATGAAAATGTCATCTTGCGAAACCACATTGGGTTTGGACGGCGAGATAACGCCACTGGTCAAGGACGACCGATAGAGATCCTGCAACTGCTTGCGTAGTTTCAACAAGTTTTCAATACGTGCCTCAAGGTATGCCGAGCTGAAAGGTTTGGTAATATAATCGTCCACACCATACTGCAGAGCTTCCAACTTGCTTTCCATATCTGTTTTGGCAGTAAGCAATACCAGCGGAATATGGCTAATGTGAATGTCGTCTTTTATGGCTTTGGCAAGTTCCAATCCATTCATTTCGGGCATCATTACGTCGGTAATAATCAAATCAGGTACAGCCGTCTTGGCCATTTCCAATGCTTGCAAACCATTTTCTGCTTCCAGCACTTCGTACTTATGACTCAAAACAGTGTGCAAGAACGAGCGCAATTCGTTGTTGTCTTCGGCAATCAGAATGGTGGGGCGTTCGGAAGTAACATTTTCCTCCATTTCACTTCTTTCTTCCGATTCCATAGATGTTGTATCCAAGCTGGAAGTTTCCACACTGCTACTGTCGTGCAAAACAAATTCTTCGCTGTCACCAAAATGTTCATGCCCTTTCAGGAATATAATTTTGAACGATGAACCTTTGCCCACATTGCTTTCCACTTCAATTTTGGCCTCGTGTAGTTCCACCAGTTCTTTGGTGAGCGAAAGTCCAATGCCTGTGCCTTCCTGAAACGATACATTGGCCGTGGCCAAACTTTCGAAACGATTGAACAGCAGCTTCAAACGATCTTTGCTCATGCCCATTCCTTTGTCTTTTATGGTGATACTTACGGTGTCTTTTTCCTCGGTAGTGATCACTTCAATCGGATTTCCAGGCGAAGTAAACTTAAAAGCATTCGAAAGCAGATTGAAAATGATTTTCTCAAACTTGTCTTTGTCCACCCAAAGTTGTGCATTGTTACTTTCGTCATGTACCTGAAAATCAATCTTTCTGTCTTCGGCCAGCTTCACAAAACTTTGGCAAATGTCCTTCACAAAGCTCCCAGTTGATATATCTTCTATCAACAGCTTCATTTTCTTGTTTTGTATCTTCCGGAAATCGAGAATCTGATTTATCAATCGCAACATTCGATCCGTATTGCGTTGCACCATGGTCAATTGGTCTTTTACCGATTGCGACAATGATTCATTGCGCAAAATATTTTCAATTGGCGAAGCAATCAAAGTAAGTGGTGTACGCAATTCGTGCGAAATATCGGTAAAGAAGCGCAGTTTCAAATTGGTGATGCGATGTTCCACTTCCACATCTGTTTTCAGGCGGAATATGGTTACTAAAATATAAGCTGCCAAAGCTGCCAAACCGATAAAAAGAACAACATACAACAATAGAGCCCAATTGGATTCCCAGAACGATGGCAGTTTTATGATGATGATGCTTCGCTCATTCTCCACCCATACACCTTCGGAGTTGGTCGATTTTACACGAAAAACGTATTCACCTTTCGGTAAATTGGTGTAAGTGGCCATGCGCTGGTTGTGCACATAGTTCCATTCTTTTTCAAATCCATCCAGTTTATAGGCATATTCCACATTCAACGGGTCGGTATAATCCAATGATGCATAGCCAATTGAAAAAATATTCTGCTCGTGATTCAGTTCGAGTTCATTGGTTTCGTCTATCACTTTTTTCAGTGGCGAACCTTCCACCCCAACTTCCAAACTATTATTAAACAACTGGAAATCAGTCAATACAATTTTTGGTGTAAACTGACTTTTTGTTGCATTCAAAGGATTGAAAACCAGGAATCCTTCGGTGGTTCCATACGCCAAATTTCCCTGTGCCGTCTGACATACAGCGCCTTCAATAAAGCTGTAGGGATTATCGTTGGAAGGATAGTAGGCATCAAACCTTTTTTCCCTGACTAGAAATTTTACGATTTCCGTTTGTGTTGAAAACCAAATATCCCCTTTTTTATCCTCTTTCAGAGTGAAAACCACATTGGAAGGCGCTCCGTTATTTTTCATGTAAGTTTGGAACTCAGGATCTTTCTTGAAATCAAATTCGCCCTTTAATACATCGAGCCCACCGCCAAAAATGGCCAGATATAATTTACCATCACGGGTGGGAAGTACATAATGAACATCATTTCCCGAAATGGTTTTTGGGTTTTGTGAATCATGCGTGTACTGGTAAAAAGCTATGGATTCAGGTCGTTTGTTATCATAACTGAAAGCTAGCAAACCACCGGTTGTGCCAACAAACATCCGTCCTTTGGCATCTTCGGTGATATAACGCGTCCGCAGACACTGACGAATGGGGTAGTTTTTCAGTTTGTTTCGGAAACTTATGAACCGAGCTTGTCCGTTTTCAGTTTCCAACAAGTTGATTCCACCACCATAAGTAGCCACCCAAATGCGGTGTGCATGGTCTTCGAAAACCGAATAGACATTGTTGGAACTTATGCTGTTAATATCGTCGGAATTATATCTGTAATTTACAATAGAAAAAGATACATTCTTACCAACCCCATTTTTTGTGAGTTTAAACAAACCATCACCTTTGGAACCAAGCCATATATTACCAGCATTATCACTTGCAATGCTGTATATTGAAGCTCTTAGGGGGCTAGAACTATTAATTCTGCCATTTGCGCCTAAGTCGCCAATCAAATTATTACTTGCATCGTACAACTGAATGGTGCCATTTTTCTTTCCTACCCAAAGCAGGTTGTCTTTGTCCTGAAATAGCGATCGTACCTCATTACTTGCAGAATTTACTTCGTTGGGTGACGGTTTGTAGAAATTAAATGGCGACTGGCTAAATACAATCTTTTCGATACCGTAGGAATAAGGACACAACCACAAATTCCCCTGAGTATCGGAATACGCAGAGTGCATAACATTCGAAAACTTGCGATCTTTGGAGTTTGGGTCATTATAGAATGGTTCCAGGGCATTCAGTTCCCGATTGTATTTTCCGAAACCTCCCTGACGAGGATTTACCCAAGTACTGCCATATTTATCTTCAATCACGAAAAAGTTAGGAAGTCGGGTATAAGGTGCTGATTTATCTACCTGAATATTGAAATTATTGACCCTCCGTTTCGCAGTTTCAAAATACACAATGCTCGGATTGTCGCTTTCCAGCCACAGATTAAGCTGTTTGTCCATATATCCTGAATAAAAAATGTCATTTTTCACTCCAGAGTTGTTCAATTTATTGTAGGTGGTAAATTCATTTGTTTTTAAATTGTAAAGAAAGAAACCACTTTTATCGGTGAGCAGAAAAATTTCGTTTGCATTGATACGATAAATGTCAATAATATTGGAACTGATGGGCGTTTTTACGGCGTCGAATGTTTCCTTGTTGCTGTTGTAAATCCGAAGTATCCCATGTTCGCCACCTATCCAGATATTGGAAGACATTTCTAGTATTGAAATAAAATTACCAACCCCTTTTTCCTTAAAGAGTTGTGCGGGTTTGGCACTATTCTTTTTAAGTAAGTTCAGTCCATTGGCAGTTAAAATCCAAGTATTTTTCTTTTCATCCAATAAAACTTTATTCACTTTGTTGGAAGTCAACAAATCATTGTTAATATTGAAATGCGTCAACTTGATTTTGGCATCAGTATCCAAATTCTCCACCTTGAAGCAACCATCTTCATCGCTCGACAACCATACAGAGCCATCCTTGAGTGTATAAACACTTTTTATCGGCAGTTTGTAATTCTTGAATTCTTCAATACATTGAGGCACTTGCAGGAAATTCTCGGTTTTGGGGTCGAAGCGATAAATGCTCCCATCATAGGTCTGTAGCCACAAGAAGCCATCGTTGTCCTCTTTAATTTTGTCAATGCGGTAGTTTTCCAAACCAAAAAGTTTCCCTGGATTGCTTTTATAAGTCTTAAAAGTATATCCGTTGAACATATTCAGTCCATCGAAAGTGCCAAACCACATCTGGCCTTTTTTGTCCTGCAACATGCACAAAACATTGATTTCAGATAAACCTTCCTTTACCGAATAATGTGAAAATTGAGTGTACGTACGAGCGAAAAAAGTATTGGACAAGAGCAAAAAAGCGATGAAGAATAGTAACTTTTTCATTGTGTGACTTTTTAAAAGTAATTCAGTAAAAAAATAAAATACATTAGGTATAAATGCAACAAAGATAAATCATTAATAGAAAGAATGAAATACTTTGATCAAAAAATGAATATAAGTAGTTGGAATTATTAATTGATATATTTGTTATTTCTTAAGACAATCATTTACTACGTCTTACTAATTATTAATTGCACATTGTTAATTATTCATTACTTAACTACGTATCTGGAACAAAAATACAACTGATTTTTGTAGAATGGAATTTTTGATGATTGAATAACCAAAATATCCACGTATAAAATCAATTTTTCTACTTTCACAAAAAAAAATAATGCCAATTTTGCATACGATTTGTGAGGAACAAGCAAACTAAATAAAAATAAAATTAGTCTGTGAATTCTCAACACGAATTTAAGCACAAAATGTATGAATTATTAAAGTTGAAATTATGATAGTGTCAAAGAAAATTATTGTTGCAAGCTGTTTTTTTATGTTTTATTCATTAACGCTTTTGGCGGCCAATGATCAATATGACTACCTTTATCAGAAACTACCTTTTATGATGAATAAGGTAGTAGCACCAACATTTCCAAAAAACGAGATGTCGATAAAAGTGGCAGGTGGCGTTGGCGATGGAATAACATTGAACACAGTAGCTTTTAAAACTGCAATGGATGCATTGTCGAAAAAAGGTGGCGGACAATTAACGGTACCTGCAGGGGTTTGGTTTACTGGTCCCATCGTTTTCAAATCAAATATCAATCTGCATTTAAATAAAGGTGCACTAATTCTTTTTTCACCCGATTTCGATTTATATCCTTTGGTAAATACCATTTTCGAAGGACTGGAAACGCGTAGATGCCAATCGCCAATATCAGGTAGAAATCTAGTGAATATAGCCATAACTGGCGAAGGTTCTATCAATGGGTCGGGAGAGGCTTGGCGACCACTAAAAAAAGCAAAAGTAACCGAGTCGCAATGGAAGAAAACTGTCAAATCGGGTGGAATACTTAAAAAATCGGACTATTGGTTTCCATCTGAGAAATCGATAAAAGGTGAGTCGTTGAGCGACATGAATGTACCACGCGGCAATCGTTCCGATGCTGAATGGAATGACATAAAAGACTTCCTGCGTCCTGTAATGATTAACTTCATAGAGTGTAAAAATGTAATGCTTCAGGGCGTATTGTTCGAAAACTCACCCAGTTGGAACATTCATCCATTGATGTGCGAAAATGTGATCATAGACCATGTTTTTGCCAGAAACCCAAGTTATGCACAAAATGGTGATGGACTTGATCTGGAATCCTGTAAAAATGTGTTGATAATAAATAGTACTTTCGATGTGGGCGATGATGCCATCTGTATCAAATCCGGCAAAGATGAAGAAGGACGCAAAAGAGCGCGCCCAACGGAGAATGTGATTGTGGACAATTGCAAAGTTTTTCAGGGTCATGGCGGATTTGTGGTGGGCAGCGAAATGTCGGGCGGAGTGCGTAACATATCGGTTACTAACTGTCAGTTTATGGGAACGGACGTTGGCTTGCGTTTCAAAAGCAACCGCGGACGAGGCGGGATTGTCGAAAACATATATATCAGCAACATTTACATGTTTAATATTGTAACCGATTCGTTTTTGTTCGACTTGTATTATGGTGGAAAATCAGCTTCAGAATCATTGAATGATGGTGATCAGGCAATAAAAGAAACGCAGATTCCAGCAGTATCGGCAGAAACTCCAGTATTTCGTAATATCTTTGTAAAGAATATCGTATCTAAAAATGCGCGTAGAGCCATGTTCTTTAATGGATTACCGGAAATGAAAATATCCAATATAAATGTTGAAGACGTTTTTATTTCTTCATTGTATGGAGCCGTATTGAGCGAATCGGATGGTATAAAATTTAAAAACGTAAATTTTGTGCCACAGTCTGGCCCGGCGATATCACTTAATAACGTGAATAATTTCGATTTGCAAGGTTTTTCTTTTCCAAACACATTGAACGAAGCGATAAAAATTGAGGGAAAATCAACCAACATAAAACTTCCAAAATCGTTGGATAAACAAAAAATTGTGGAGATAAAATAGTGGTAAATAAATTTTGTCGTTTTATTTGATTTTGCAAAACAATGAATAGAACCTGTCTTCTCAACAGGCAGGTTCTTTTTCTTATAGAAACACAAAATTTAATTTTCCAATTTCCTAATTGAAAGCAAAATTAGCATACAAATAGATTTTAATATTTGAAATCATGAAAAAAAAGATAACTTTTCTACTCTTATTTCTACTGGTTATTAATCTCACTTTGGTTGATGCCAAGGCCAAGTATTCCATCCGAATGGCAGATTCGGAAATAAAACGGAATCCTGAAAGTTGGATGCTCGATTTTGGAAAAAAACTCAAATGGGATTACTGCAACGGTCTTGAACTGCAAGCCATTTATCAGGTTTGGAAACAAACGCACAATCCAAAATACTTCGACTACGTAAAAAGCTATACCGATACGATTATCAGCGAAGATGGTAGCATCACGGGCTATAAAATGCAAGATTACAACATTGACAAGTTGAATTCGGGCAAGATGCTTTTTGATTTGTACGCACAAACAGGTGAGGAGAAACTTAAGAAAACCATTGATTTATTGCGCAGCCAAATGAAAACGCATCCTCGCACCAGTGATGGCGGCTTTTGGCACAAAAAGATTTATCAACATCAGATGTGGTTGGATGGCTTGTACATGGCTTCCCCTTTTTTGGCACAATATGCTGCTCAATTTGGAGAAAAAGAGCTGTTTGACGAAGTTGCTTTCCAAATAATTACGATGGCCAAACACAGTTATGACCCAAAAACCGGCCTTTATTATCACGGCTGGGATGAAAGCCGTACGCAACGCTGGGCAAATCCGCAAACTGGTACTTCACCCAACTTTTGGAGCCGTAGCATGGGTTGGTACATGATGGCAATGGTGGACGTGCTCGATTATTTACCCACGAATCATCCCCAAAGACCTGAGATAATAAAGATTCTAACCAATCTGAGCCAGTCGCTCGAGAAATTCAGGGACAAGAAAACGGGCATGTGGTACCAGGTAACCGACAAAATGGACGAGAAAGGCAATTATGTAGAATCCTCTGGTTCGGCCATGTTTATTTACACCTGGGTAAAAGGTGCTCAAAAAGGTTATTTGCCAACATCCTATCTCCAAAAAGGGAAAAAAGCATATTCGCAGTTTGTAAAATCCTTTATCAAACAAAACCCCGACGGAACAATATCGTTGACCAATGCGTGTTCTGTAGCTGGTTTGGGTGGCGAACCGAAATATCGTGACGGCAGTTTTGCGTACTACATTTCCGAACCACAACGAGACAATGACCCCAAAGCCGTGGCACCATTTATGATGGTGAGTGTATTGTTGAACAAATAAAAAGACATTCCTTAAACCTTAACCTTCATCATGTTACACGCAAAAAGAATCATTCTTGCATTCTTCATTTTCACATTCTTCATTTCAAATACTGCTCAGTCTCAAACTCCGGCATTTCCAGGAGCTGGCGGAGGTGGAATGTATGTTACAGGTGGCAGGGGAGGCAAAGTGCTTTATGTAACCTCGCTGGCCGATGATGGAACAACAGGAACTTTGCGATGGGCGGTGGCTCAAACGGGAGCTCGAACCATCCTATTTAAAGTTTCGGGACTGATTACTTTGAAAAGTGCTTTGAAAATAACCAATGGAAATGTAACAATTGCTGGACAAACTGCTCCCGGTGATGGCATCTGCCTGAAGAATTATGAATGTAATATTGGCGCCGACAATGTTATAATTAGATATATGCGTTTCAGACTTGGCAATGAAATCATTGGCAATGAAAGCGATGCAATATGGGGCAGGTATCAAAAGAATATCATCTTGGACCATTGTTCCATGAGTTGGAGCATCGATGAATGCGCCTCGTTTTACAGCAACGAGAATTTCACGATGCAATGGTGTGTCGTTGCTGAATCGTTGAACAATGCGGGTCATGTAAAAGGTGCGCATGGATATGGCGGTTTGTGGGGCGGAAAAAATGCCAGTTTTCATCACAATTTAATTGCTCACCACAACAGTCGCAACCCACGTTTTAATGGTTATAAACGTGCCGGTTTGTCATATACCAATCCATTGGACGAAGAAAGGCTTGATTTCAGGAACAATGTGGTTTATAATTGGGGCGATAATGGCTCGTATGGTGGCGAAAGTGCAGGAAAGTACAACATTGTTGCCAATTATTTGAAATATGGACCCGCCACAAAATCTACGATAAAAAGCAAAATTACACAAGTTGATATCGATGTATCAACTACCTTAAATCCACCAGGGTTTGGTCAGTATTTTATTGATGAAAACTTTGTTTTTGGAAGTCCTTCCGTCACTTCAAACAACTGGACTGGCGTAACTTATGCAGCTGGCGTAAATACAACAACTTGTAAAACTGTAGTGCCGTTTCTAAATGTGGCAATTGCACAACATACCGCCGTAACAGCTTACGAACGGGTTTTGGATTACGCAGGAGCTTCACTAGCAAGGGATGTCGTTGACAATCGTATTGTAAATGAAACACGCGATGGGACAACCACTTACTCAGGTTCCATAACCTTAAGGCCAGGCATTATTGATACGCAAGGCGATGTGGGTGGATGGCCCGTGTATAATGCAACAACTACCCCTACCGACACCGATAGCGATGGAATTCCTGATGGCTGGCTAGCAGCAAATTATCCAGGAAAAACCGCCAACCAATTAACCGCCGAAGGATATACATATCTCGAATTGTATATCAATAGTTTGGTAAACGCAATAACCGAAGCGCAAAATATTGGTGCAGTAGTGGCAGGAATTTTCAATTACAAGTACAGTAACGATGCTGAAATTCAAGCCATTTATCAGCCTACAAATAAATTATTGATACTGAAATCCAACAAAAACATCAATAAAATAATATTGAGCGATTTGTCCGGTAGAATCATAAAAATACGTACTTTTGATGATCAAGACATTTCAATGGATGTTACTGATTTATCTTCGTCGGTTTATTTGATTTCTGTGTTCAGTAATAACCTGAAAGTAAAAACAATAAAAGTAGTCATCTAGGGTTGTTTGTTTAAATCACTTGCTTAAAATCAAATCTCTCATGTTCACAAAAAATAATTTCGTTCTTTCATTCTTCATTTTCACATTCTTCATTTCAAATATTGCTATATCACAAACTCCTGCCTTTCCAGGGGCTGAAGGTGGTGGAAAGTTTACAACAGGCGGCAGGGGAGGTAAAGTTTTAAGCGTAACCTCACTGGCCGATGATGACTCCGAAGGTACTTTGCGATGGGCAATAAATCAAACCGGTCCACGAACAGTATTATTCAAAGCTTCAGGTCTTATCAGCTTAACAAAACCACTTCAAATCAAAAATGGAGATTTGACGATTGCCGGACAGTCTGCACCTGGCGATGGGATTTGCATCAAAGATTATGACGTGTTTGTGAGTACAGACAATGTAATTATCCGTTTTATTCGTTTCAGGCTGGGTGATTTAATAAAAGGACATGAACCGGATGCTTTGGGCGGACGGAACAAGAAAAACATCATCATCGACCACTGCTCTTCCAGTTGGTCCATTGACGAATGTGCTTCTTTTTATTCGAACGAAAACTTTACTTTGCAATGGTGCATCGCTTCGGAGTCGTTGAATAATTCGGAACATCCAAAAGGAGCGCATGGTTACGGTGGAATTTGGGGTGGCAAAAATGCTAGTTTTCACCACAACCTGATAGCGCATCACAACAGTCGCAATCCGCGGTTCAATGGATTCAAACGTGCAGGATTGAAATACACAAATGTGCAGAATGAGGAACGGGTTGATTTTCGCAACAACGTGATTTACAACTGGGGTGATAATAGCTCGTACGGTGGCGAAAGCGGAACTTATAACATGGTAGCCAATTATTTTAAAGCCGGGCCAGGGACTAAATCTACCATCAAAAATCGGATTACAAATGTAGACATGGATGCCGATACAACCAAATGTGCTCCCGGATATGGGAAGTATTATATTCAAGGCAATTATGTGTATGGATTTCCTGATGTAACCAAAAACAACTGGAACGGTGTTTCTTATGCAAAAGGTGTGAATACCACAAAATGCAAAGTATCAACCCCTTTTAAATTTGAGCCAATTGCTGTGCAAACCGCCGAAGTTGCTTACGAAAAAGTACTGGCTTATGCGGGTGCTTCTTTGTCGAGGGATGCAGTTGATGCCCGTGTAACCAAGGAAGTGAGGACAGGAACGGCGACTTTCAAGGGTTCATTGAATGGCAGACCGGGACTTATTGATTCGCAATCGGACGTGGGTGGATGGCCAACATACAACTCGAAGTCTGCACCTTCGGATAAAAATAACGATGGAATTCCAGATGGCTGGTTGGAAAAAAATTTCCCCGGAAAATCGGCTACTGATGTAAATAATTGTGGTTATACCTATCTTGAAGTATATCTAAATGAATTGGTAAAATCAATCACCGACAATCAAAAATGAAAAAAACAGGCTTGCTATTTATTTTGTTGTGCTTCAACTTCATTGTTTTCGCCCAAACAGCTCCCTACACCATCGTTGTGGATAGAAATGGTACAGGAAATTTCCGCAATATCCAGCAAGCCATTGATTCCGTTAGGGCATTCAATCCAGCGGGCACCGTCACTATTTATATCAAAAAAGGCGTTTACAAAGAAAAACTCGAAATTCCGACTCATGTTTGCAATGTGCGATTGGTAGGCGAAGACAGGGATAAAACCATTATCAACTACGACGACCATGCCAATATCAAGAAAATGGGAACATTCAAAACCTTTACTTTGAAGATTTGTGGAAATGATATTCGGTTGGAGAATTTAACTGTCGAAAACTCAGCTGCTCAGCTTGGACAAGCGGTGGCACTACATGTGGAAGGCGACAGAATCGTGTTTGTAAATTGCCGTTTCTTGGGCAATCAGGACACCATTTATACAGGCAAAGAAAATTCCAGACAGTACTTTCAGGATTGTTATATCGAAGGCACTACCGACTTTATTTTTGGCCCTTCCACTGCCTGGTTCGAGAACTGCAAAATTCATTGCAAACGAAATTCTTACATTACTGCTGCCAGCACACCGGAGATTGTGAAGTTTGGCTACATTTTCAACAAATGCAATATCACGCTTGCCGACTCAGTGAAAGCTGTTTATTTGGGTCGACCGTGGCGCGCTTTTGCCATGACTTTATATATGAATTGTCAACTTCCCAAAGGAATACAGCCGACTGGGTGGGACAATTGGAAAAAAGTGGAGAACGAAAAAACTTCCCGTTACATGGAATATAACAATTCGGGCGAAGGCGCTGACCTTCAACAACGTGTAAGTTGGGCAAAGACACTCACCAAAAAAGAAGCAGCTGAATTTACCGTTGAAAATGTATTGAAAGGTTTTGACGGCTGGAATCCCCAAAAACAGTAAAATTATACCACACAATGAAAAAAGGAAACATTCTGTACCTTCTTCTCTTTTTTATCTTCACATTTTCAGCATCTGCACAATACGTTTCCAAAGTTTGGGTGTCCGACTTAGGCAATGGAAATTACAAAAACCCAGTTCTTTATGCAGATTATTCCGATCCGGATGTTTGTCGCGTCGGAACTGATTACTACATGGTGGCATCGTCGTTTGGCAATACGCCGGGGCTACCAATTCTTCATTCCAACGATATGGTGAATTGGACAATTATCGGTTACGCCATTCAGAAAATGGAACCCGAAGAACGTTTCAACGCACTACAACATGGAAACGGCGTTTGGGCGCCAAGTATTCGTTATCACAACAATGAATTCTACATTTATTTTGGTGACCCCGATGCTGGCATTTATATGCTCAAAAGTGTCAATCCAGCTGGCGTTTGGTCACCACTTACTTTGGTGAAAGCTGGTAAGGGACTGATTGACAGTTGTCCGTTTTGGGACGAAGACGGAAAAGCTTACGTGGTACATGGTTTTGCCGGAAGTCGCGCGGGTATGAAAAGCGTGTTGGGTATTTTTGAAATGTCACCCGATGGAACCAAAGCGATATCCGAAAGTCGCCTTGTATTTGACGGACATCCAATCAACACGACTATAGAAGGTCCAAAATTCTATAAACGTAACGGTTATTATTATATTTTCTGTCCTGCAGGTGGCGTAAAACCAGGTTGGCAATTGGCTTTGCGCTCGAGAAACGTGTATGGACCTTATGAGGAAAAACGCGTATTGGCACAAGGAAAGTCTGACATCAACGGCCCTCATCAAGGTGCTTGGATAGATACGCCCGATGGAAAACAGGATTGGTTTTTCCACTTTCAGGATTTGTACGCGTATGGTCGTGCAGTGCTATTGCAACCAATGAAATGGGTGAACAACTGGCCGGTAATGGGCGAAGACAAAGATGGCGATGGATGCGGAACGCCTGTGGCCACTTACAAAAAACCAGATGTGGGCAAAACATATCCAATTGCGACGCCACTGGAAAACGATGAGTTTGATGGACGAACTCTTGGGCTACAGTGGCAATGGCAAGCCAATGCTAATCCACTATGGTATTATCCTGCCGGCGAAAAAGGCTACTTGCGCTTGTTCGCTTGGGAATTGATTGGCAATGCAAAAAACCTGTGGGATGCACCGAATTTACTGCTTCAGAAATTTCCTGCACCCAACTTTAAAGTAAGCACAAAACTAAGTTTCAGTCCTTTCAAAATTGGCGAACGTGCCGGACTGGTTGTTATGGGACAGGATTATGCAACTTTAACGATAGAAAGCACAGAAAAGGGTTTTGTTTTGAACCAAACAAGTGCAAAAAACGTTTCAAAAGGAACACCCGAAACAATAAATTCTACTTTGCCACTCGTCAGTTCTACAATTTATTTGCAAGTGGAAGTAAAGCAAACCAAAGCATTAAACAAAGAAAATATTCTGGAGCCGAAAGCCAATTGTACTTTCAGTTATAGCCTCGATGGCATAAAATATATTCCATTTGGAAATGCTTTTGCAGCTTGGGAAGGAAAATGGATTGGTGCCAAAATAGGTATCTTCTGCCAACGCCCACAGCCATTAAACGATTCGGGATATGCAGATTTTGATTGGATTAGATTCGACAAGTAAACCTTATATTGTAAACAAATATTGAAAATGAATAAATTAAAATTTTTCTCCACGGTACTATTAAGTTGTATTATTTCAATGGGTATAGCTCAAAAGAAAGTGGTACTCGATAATTTCTACAACAACGAAATTAACAGCAAAACAGCAAAGCCCTACCATTATATCTGGGCGGACAAGGCATTGAGTGGATTCTCTGAACTAGGTGGACTTTTTCAGGCCAAAGGCGCTGCACTTTTTACGCTAAGAGATAAACCAACTGATAAAAATCTCAAGGAAGCTGACGTTTACATAATTGTAGACCCAGACACGAAACTGGAAACAGCACAACCTAAATTTATGGATATTAATGCTGCTACCGCTATCGCCAAATGGGTAAAAAAAGGCGGTGTGTTACTATTGCTTACCAATGATGGGAAAAATTGCGAACTGGACAGTTTCAATATGCTGGCTACCAAGTTTGGAATGAAATTCAACAACGTTTTGGTTCATCCCGAGATAAAAGCCGAAGCGGGCATGCCACGGAACTACAATAGTTGCTCAAACATCAATTTGCCCAACCATCCTTTGTTTATCGGTGTTTCCAAAATCTTCCTGAAAGAAGTTTCCACTATAAGCTGCACCACTCCAGCTATGCCAGTGCTAGAAGAAAACGGTGTGGTTTTAATGGCCGAGGCTAAATACGGAAAAGGTTATGTACTGGCTGTTGGTGACCCGTGGCTTTACAACGAATACATTGATCATGCCCATCTTCCTGTTGATTTTGAAAACCTAAAGGCAGCAAAGAATTTGGTGGATTTACTTTTGAGTAAAGTAAAATAAGTAACCCCTAACCTGGATAAACCAGAACATAAAAGAACCCTGATTTTCGCAGTCCACGATAGCTATCGTGGATTGATTTAACGTCAAGCGTGAACAAAACAAAGAGTTTGTACGCAAATGACACAAAAAAACGCAAATCAAAAAAACAAACACTAGATTCACTGTGATAATAAGAATTTTAAAGGTAAAACTAATCAAAACAAATCTCTAAAATTTGCGTATATTTGTGTTATTTGCGTTCAAAATTCTTATTATCGTTCCAAGAATGTACGAATTTGATAAATCGGGTACTTAAGGTATTATATAACAACCAATTAAATCTCATTAAATACAACATTATGAAATTAGGAAAATTCAGTATTGGTCTTGGTGACCGTTTTGCGCATCAAGGTGTAGCACAACTCAGGGCAATTGCAAAAGCCAACCTTTCGGGCTTGGACATTAGTCCGGTTTGGAACAAGTCGAATCGCGAACACATTTATGTTCATTCTCATCCTGCCGATGTGCGTGTAGAGGCAGATGCGGCAGTGGCTACTCTTGGATTTACAGGAAAGTACTTTGTGGATGCCGACCATATCAATATGGGAACGGTGGCTCCTTTTGTGGCGACAGCTGATTTTTTCACGCTGGATGTAGCCTCTTTTATTGGAAAAGAAAGTAGTGCCGCTGACGTAGATGCATTTGTTGCTTCGTGCAGTAAATACATGGGAAACCTTGTTGTTCCGGGCATTGACCATCCATTGGTGGTTACCGAAGAATTATTGAAAGTGATAGCCGGTAAGTTTTTGGCAGCAACGCAGCAAGCAGCTGAAATATATAACTATTTGAAAGTTGAAAAAGGTGTAGGAACATTCATTACCGAAGTTTCGATGGACGAAGTTGAAAGTCCACAAACGCCGATTGAATTGCTATTCATACTGAAAATGCTTGCCAACAAAGGCGTTCCAGCACAAACCATCGCACCAAAATTCACAGGACGTTTCAACAAAGGAGTTGACTACACGGGTAATGTAACCCAGTTTGCCAAGGAGTTTGAAGAAGACGTGTTGGTACTTGACTTTGCGGTAAAAGAATTTGGATTACCTGAAGAAATTAAATTGAGTATTCACTCTGGTAGTGACAAATTCTCAATTTACCCAGTTATGGCTGAAGTAATCAAGAAATACGACAAAGGGCTGCACGTAAAAACTGCCGGAACCACTTGGCTAGAAGAAGTGATTGGATTGGCCGTGGCTGGTGGAGAAGCATTGGATGCTGCCAAAACCATTTATGCAAACTCGTACAATCGCAAAGATGAATTGTGTGCGCCGTACGCAGATGTTATAGACATTGACGAATCTAAATTGCCAACAGTTGAGGAAGTAAATTCATGGTCGAGCGAAAAGTATGCCAGCACATTGCGTCATATTCCCGGACATGCAGATTACAATCCAAATTTCCGTCAGTTGATACACGTAGCTTATAAAGTGGCTGCCGAAATGGGTACAACTTACACCGATTTATTGGTAAAATACTCTGATATAATTGGTGGCTGCGTAGAGGAAAATATCTATGATCGTCATTTGAAACGATTGTTTAATCTATAAAAATCTAATCAGTTAGGTTTTTAAAATACGAAAGAATGTCTTACTCTTCAAAAAGTAAGACATTCTTTTTTTTTACTCAAATGGGTTGCAGAATAATTGTACTTTATCTCAAATCCGTGTGTTTTTGGCGTAATAAAAAAAAATTGACCGCAAATAAGTAATATGAAAGGAATTATGTCTTAAAACTCTTCTTGAATTTTGCGCCTTTACTATTTGGACTGACCTCGTCCAGTGAGCCGAAAAATGGAGTGAAGTAGGCGTAGAAAACTTTTGTGTTTGAGTGCCGACGTATTCCGTCGGTGCGAGTTTAAAAGTTTTCAGCCTACGAACGACTAATTTTTCGAGCGAAGTGGGCGTAGTCTTGACTTTTTTTGCTTACTTTTTTTTGTCAAGAAAAAAAAGTAAGTGGGGTGCGGGGCTAGCCCCGATTAAAATAGTAAATTATTTTAAAAAATCACCTAACACAAATTCTTTATTACGTTCAAGTCTACCGATAAAATCAATCCGCAAAAGCGATTGGGACGAAGTATTTATTATCCGTTTTTTTTGCGAAATCCGCGTTCCATTCTTTGTTCTGTTTTTATCTAGATTATGTGTTTGGAAAACCACTCTAAGAAATATTGTGCTGTTTTATAAAATCTTAATTCAGCAATATCTTATAAACTGTAGCAACACCGTTGGCTAAAACTACACGTACAAGACAAACTCCTTTTGACATATTACTTGCAGGAATAATCAAATCTTCACTACCATTACAACTAGAATAAACCTTTTGTCCCGACAATTCAAACACTTCTACTGCCGCCACCGATCCACGCACCATTATTTCTTTAGCAGTTGCGGAAAAGTACACTGGAGATGTCGAATTATTTTTCAGCATTAGAATATCTTCTGTGACAGTAATATTAGCATATTCATACGCGCCAAGATCGGGGGCCAAACCGTTGAAAGCGAATCCTACATTCGTTCCTTTGTCAATCATGGTGCTGGTTGCTTTCAGGTGCAGCAAAGTTACTTCCGGCATTGACCCATTACTTTGACGAGGATTGAGCATTTGTGTATAATCCAGACTCACAAAATCTGATGTTGCACAAGAAAAACCGGTATTCCATGTATTGTTCGACTGCGTAACCGTTTTGCAATTGAACGTATTGGAATTTTTGGAAGTAAGTGATGCACAGTTTTTGATTATCAAAGTGCCGTAAGTACTGTTCGCGAAACCATAATTAGAACTATTATTATAACTTGTACAATTGTAAATGGTCATAATTCCGTTGTTATTATTCTGGTCAAAACCTTTCGACGGATTGCCTACCGCCACACAGTTATGGAGCGTGGTGTTGTTGGCGGTGTAATTACCACCCAGTTTAAATCCGTTTCCATTTCCGTAATTGGTCATCACGTAACGTCCAGCAGCATTCTTGAATTGATAAAACCAGCTTGCACTATCAGTTTTGAAGCGGATGTTATCGGTCATGTCGTAAGTAGCGGGCGACATGGCGTAACACCAGCAACTATCATACACTGTATTTCCAATTTTCTCGAAACTATCCCAACCGTCATCACTATTTCTCCACGAGCGGCATCCCCTGAAAGTGTTGGATCCGGTATTGGTATATTGTTTATCGGCAAATCCATCCGCATTTCCGCCAAAATCTGGAGCAGCGATGCCACCCGATTGGTAATCGAAGTTTTCGTACGAATCGCAGTTTAGAACCAGATTGTCACTTCCCGTTTTCATTTGTGTACCCGCGTCACTGTTCCACCGTGTGGTGCAAGCTTCAATAATATTGTTGCTCCCTGTTACCTGCAAACCATTATCACCAGCACCCTGAATGATTACGCCTTTCAAATGGACATAATTCCCCGACAGTTTCACGCCCTGATTGCTGCTGTTGTATGGTTCGGTGCGGAAATCAAATATTGGTATTTCGCCTGAATAAGCACCTATGAATATCCTTTTGGCCGATGTACCCGATTTTGAAATTTGTTGCAGACTGTTGAAACTATAAAAGCCGCCTCTGATAAACAATGAATCACCGGCAACAAGGGCTTTGGCAATGGCGGTTGAAAAGTTCAGAGGAGCTGAAATTGTACCAGCTGCAGTACTCGTTCCAACGGGTGAAATGTAGTATTTTGTTGCGAAAAGGCCAACGCTGAACATCAGCAATAACAATAAAATAACCGGGGTCTTCATGATTTTCATTTGCTCAATTTTTATTCTGCAAAACAAAAAAACAATGAAATAATTTATGTGGAGAAATTTACTAATAATGTGGAGAATATGAGTAATTACAACTTTACGCAATTCGGGAGTAGAAACAGCAAAGCCGTCACCTACAAGAAATACTCTCGAAAGTGACGGCTTTAAAATAATGCGGCTCATTTTTTATTATAGCCAAACAACTTATTGTCCTTAATGTGTTGATACACTTTTTCGGGCAGATAGGATTTCAATGAATCATCGCCATTCTCAATCATGCACGAAATTAATTCGGAAGTGATGTTCAAGTGTTTGCTAGAAAGACTTCTGAGCAAGATTATACTTCCCGTGGCATTGAGGTATTGCCACAGCAAACTGGTTTTTCCTTTAAAATAATCATCGTTCGGATACATCACTTCACCCGTTACGGTATCGATGGCAGGATACAAATACACCTTCACATTGTCCTGAAACATAGCGCCCAAAGCTTCCAGCAAACCACCACGCAAATCTGTGTAATAGGAACTGTCGAATATCTTTTCGAAAGTGGGCAATCCCACCACCATGCGGAGTTTTATCAATTTATATTGCCTGAAATAATGCACCAGCTCAAAATATCGCTTGAATCGGGAAATCATTACACTTTGTCCCACCAGGTTTAGCAAGTCGACGCGGTGCAGGAAATCTTTTTCGTCCAGCTGCTCGCCCTGCATCAGGTAATTGAGCGAAATCTCGCAGAATGCAATGGTGTTTTCATGCGTGTAATCTTCATCCCGCTTAAAAATCTCCATACTGTCCTCCAAAAACTCAATACCGAGGTTGTTGATTGGACGGAAATAGCCACGCATCAGCAGCACGTTTTTATGGTAGAGCATGTCGCCCGGCTGTTGTATGCGGCCTTTGTTGTCGAACATGATAGCGGGCGTCATGTTGTTGCTCACCAACATCAAGTTAAGCAATCGGTTGTCTACCCAACTCATATCTGGCCCTTCCACGTAAGCATAATCCACCTCTACCCTATTGGTGTCGAGGTTATCCAACAATGCCAACAAGATATTCCGAGGGTCTTCCCATTCAAAAAGTCCACCGTAAATCAAATTAATGCCCAACGCACCCAGGCTGTATTGTTGCAACAAAGTATCGTTTTCGTGCAACTTCACGTGGATAAAAAACAAGTTGGGGTGGTAACGGTCTGTTCCTTCCACAGCTATTCCCAGCCAGCCATTCCCCAAATTGGTTTTGCTGAAATTGAGCGTTTCCACCGTGTTGGCAAAAGCAAAGAACTTCTTGGGGTTTTTGTGGTCCAGAATCTTTATCAGCTCATCATATTCGTAGCTCACCATTTTGCGCAACCGGTCTTCCGCCACGTAACGTGCTGGCGCTCCGTCATTGTAAAAATGGTCGCTGAAAAGTTTGTCGTAGGCCGAAATTGATTTGGCAATGGTATTGGAAGCGCCACCCGCCTGAAACAAATGTCGAGCAGTTTCCTGTCCACCACCAATTTCGGCAATGGTGCCATAATACTTGGAATTTATGTTGATATGAACTGATTTTTCTTTGGTGCTTAATGTATTCATCATGTTAGTCAAATAGTTGTGATAAATAATTTGAATGGAATTCTGTATAAGGTAGACTTAGCGGAAAATTAAATCGTACTTCTGAAGTATATCCGGTGCAAAGATATGTCATTAAATTGAATTTGATAAAAAAACAGTGCACAAGAGTTTCAAAAATGAAAACTTTGGAATAAGATTTCAATTACCCTAAGTAGGGTCTGCTGAAAAACTATTTATAACCACGAAGTGGTTTAATTTGATTAGCCCCGAATAAAATTCGGGGATGAAATGTATTCAAATGGCAGAACTCTGAAGGAGTTCAATATCATAATTGAATTGAAATTAAACTCCTTCAGAGTTTTTGTGCACATACGTTTTAATCCATGGGTTACCACCCATGGCTAATCATATTAAACTCTTTCAGAGTTATTTATTAAGAAAATAAATTTAATGCATGGATATTATTAAATAGGTTGAAAATTGCTTGCATATAAATTTTAAAAAATGAATATATGTTGTTGCTATTAAGCATAATAACTGATTTTCAACAGACCCTAAGTAATAGTTTGAACGCAACCCCGATAGCTATCGGGGTTGCGTTTACTCTTTGTTTTGAGCAAAGCCACAATCAGTTAAATTACATCATTTAAACCCCTATTAATCATTTCGATACGACTTTTTATAACAACCCATTGAAATAAGCCAACTTTAAATTATTAGATGTTCCGTCTCAGACCGCGAAGCCCCTTAGTAGCCAAAAATCAAAAAATGTCTTAACCCTTATTAATACTGACTTCATCTATACAAATCTAAAAAGCTATCTGTTTTTATGTTGGAGTTAATGCACACTCCAGAATTTTCTTATACAAAAAAAGAATATAACCCTAATTTCGCTGATGTAACGGAAAAACCATTAGTGCGACAGAAACAATATTTCTCACTAATTATTCAATCATTAGTGCGACAGAAACAATATTTCTCACTAAATATTCAACCATTAGTGCGACAGAAACAATATTTCTCACTAATTATTCGACCATTAGTGCGACAGAAACAATATTTCTCACTAATTATTCAACCATTAGTGTGACAGAAACAATATTCATCACTAAATATTTAAGGATTAGTGATAACCAGATATTCATATTTCTACAATATTACAAAAGTTCGTTATAAAAATAGTTTTTTTGAACGCAACCCACAATAGCTATCGGGGCGCTAAGCTGCAAAGCCGCAAAGAAAAACTGAAAGTTTTTGTCCCGATAGCTATCGGGATAGCGTTCTTTCTCTTGTTGTTGAATATAAGGTATTTAAAACTTAGCGCCCTCGATAGCTATCGGGGTTGCGTTTACTCTTTGTTTTGAGCAAAACCACAATCAGTTAAATATATTCATTTAAACTCTTATTCATCAACACAATTACTTAAAATGTTACATAGATGATTTTTTGTGAGATTTACAGGATTTGTAGGTAGTGAAGTGCCAAAGCCAAATAATATCTTACATGTAAATCATAAGTAATAATGAGTTATAGTTGATATATTTCTAAATTATTATTTTTATGACCCCCAACCCCCTACTGGGGGCTTTAAGACGCAGTATTTAAAGGTTGACATAGAAACTTGTCCCGATAGCTATCGGGATTAAGCCCCCAGTAGGGGTTTGGGGGTCACAACTAAAACATATCATTAAATATTATTGATTACTTATCTGTTTTCACATTTGCTAAAGACGAACTAATTTATTCCCATTATAAATTACAATGTTTATGCATATTTTTAAAACTGTGTCAAAAGCTGTCACAAACTTGTTGTTCCTTTGCAGAAATTAATTATTACTTATTTTGTTTTTATAAAATAGTACAAAGAAGATTTCTGGGTCAAGGTTTACAGGATTTGCAGCTTGAAAGAATGTCAAAATAAAAAAAAATTCTACCCGTATAACTTGTAAATCTTAGTAAGTAGTTGGAATTATTTATTGATATGTTTGCTATTTCATACGACACTCATTTACTACGTCTTACCAATTATTAATTGTTCATTGTTCATTATTAATTACTTATGTTTGCTATTTCATAAGACGGTCATTACTAAGTCTTACCAATTATTAATTGTTAATTGTTAATTGTTAATTGTTAATTATTAATTACATAAGTAGTTGAAGTTATTTATAAAAAATATTTCAAATCAAAATAATTATTTACTATTACTAATCTTTAAAATTAAAAATTATGGGAAGTTACATTCCAAACAACGATTTAGAGTTCAACAACTGGCAAGACAGTTTAGTGAAAACCTGCGACACAAACAAATTGAACTGGGTAATTGGTGCCGATGACTTGGCCAGTTTAGTGTTGTTGCAAAACATTTGGATAGTGGCGTTTGCCAAAACCAGCAACAAACAAAACCGCACAGTAGCCGAAGTACAGGCCAAAGACGAAGCCGGGGATAGGTACAAAGCCGCCATTCGACCATTCGTTACCGAAAACTTGTCGGTAAACGCCAATGTATCCGACAGCGACCGCGTACTTATGGGGCTAACCGTAAAAACCGGAACACGCACCCCCACCCCAGTGCCCACAAGCAGTCCGGTGGTGAGTGTCGACTTTTCTACACGCATGCAACACACCTTGAATTACTATGACGAAAACACTTCACGCAGCAAGGCAAAACCGGCTGGAGTGCATGGTTGCGAAATCTTCATGAAAGTGGATGGAGCAGCTCCTACCGAAGCCAGCGAGCTAAACTACGTGGGAACATGCACTGCATCGCCCTACAAGGTAAGCTTCGACGGTGCCAAAGGTGGCAAAACAGTGTATTACTGGCTGCGCTGGGTAAATACCCGTGGCGAATGTGGCCCATGGAGTGCCAGTGTTAGTGCCAGTGTTAGTGCCATGATAATGGGGTAAATTATTGAACCTGCCAATTTTGCATCCAACCGTACAGACCCTCAGGTATGTACGGTTCTGCTGTAATACAAAATCCACACTTATAAACAGATTTAAAATTAATTTAAAAATATAGCTGTAATTTAATTGTAAAACAATTTTAAAATCGTAGATTTGCGAATTATTTTATTTACAGAATTTAAAGGAATTGTAGGAATTACATTATTGTATGAGCAATAATATAAAATTAAAAAAAAAGCTATTACTATTCATCAATGATAAAATAAAAACAATGTGCGCCGATAAAATGGATGTATGTGCGGTAGTAAAGTACATACCCGCTATATTGAAGAGTATGTGGGGTAGCGTAGCACATACTTTGATGTTATAAGCAAGGTTGCGAAAGCGATTTCAAACAATCGGATGACGATTAAATCGAAATATGAAGCTTTGGCTTCGAAGTTGATCGGAATCAAAAAGGCAGGAGAGAAATAGTTTTATCGGAGAG